>Ga0209541_10011133_pt1 | contig 14136 bp, 9 predicted proteins | sample RifCSPlowO2_01_FD_184027 | JGI IMG/M metagenome (GOLD analysis project Ga0209541, IMG submission 184027) | Groundwater microbial communities from Rifle, Colorado - Rifle CSP2_plank lowO2_0.1 (SPAdes) (version 2) | ecosystem: Environmental > Aquatic > Deep subsurface > Groundwater | place: Rifle... | reverse complement strand
ATTGAGAGATGATAGCGTCCTAAGGCTAGACAATGATGCAGTTGCAAGAAAACTTTCTGAGGAGGTCAAAGAAATATTATTCTTAGGGGATATTCTAATAAGCTATGGGGATTTCTACAACAGGGCGCATTCTTTAGTTCCTCCTGGTTATTGCGAGGAGTGGTGGATTCTGGAAGTGGAGCAGGCAAGCGTTGGCAAATTCGGAACAATAGATTTTGACAAACTTGCGTCATGGATAGAGATTGACAAATCCTTTGTTGAGAGATTATTTAAAAGCCCTACAAACACGAAAATAGATGCGAAAACTGCGTTAGCCATCTCAAGAAAACTTAATGTACCTTTGCATCCAAAATACACCTACCACTGGAAACTTATTTCTGCAGAGGATTTTTTTGAACTTTTGAAAAACCTGGGAAAGGCAAAAACAACATTAAATGAAGGCGTTCCAGCAAAGCTCGTTATGAAATTCGAGGAGAAATTAAAGTCTACTTTGGACAATTTAGGAATGCCGCATTTGGTCGCAAACAAAGAGTACATAGTTATAGAAGACGACGATGCGCAAATAATTTCTGAAATTTTTGATTTAAATAAACCTTGTTACGATATTTCTGATGCTAAAGACCGCGACATAATTTCCATCGTTAACGAGTTTTCAAATGTAAAAATAAGAGATAAATCTGGAGTATTCATAGGAGCCAGGATGGGAAGGCCCGAAAAAGCAAAGATGAGGAAACTTACAGGGAGTCCGCATGTTTTGTTTCCGATAGGCGAGGAGGGTGGAAGATTAAGGTCGTTTCAGGATACCTTTGCGAATAACAAAATAACAGCAGAATTTCCAATATTCTATTGCAATGAATGCAAAAAAGAAACGATTTTCAGCGTATGCGAGGGCTGCGATAAAAAAACTGAAAGAAGACATTACTGCTATAAATGCGGCATAATAAAGGAAAACGTCTGCGTGCATGGCGGCGCTTTCACATATTCGAAGCAGACAATTGACATAAATAGCTATTTCAGCAATTACTTAAAAAAACTGGATATCACAGCTTATCCAGACCTTATAAAAGGGGTAAGGGGCACATCAAACAAAAACCATACACCAGAGCACTTTGTAAAAGGCATCTTCAGGGCAAAATATGATATTTGCGTCAATAAGGATGGGACAATAAGGTATGACATGACTCAGCTGCCTATTACGCACTTTAAGCCAAAGGAGATAGGAACATCGATAGATAAACTAAAGGAGCTTGGCTACGAAGAGGACATACACGGTTCCACGCTTGTAAATGACGAACAGATTCTTGAGCTTTTCCCGCAGGATGTTATACTGCCTGCATGCAGCCAAAGCCCCGAGTTAGGATCTGATAAGATACTTCTGAAAACCTCTTTTTTTATTGACGAAATGCTTGAGACATTCTACAAAACAGACAGGTTTTACAATATTAAGCGTGAGGAAGACTTGCCTGGTATCTTAGTAGCGGCCATAGCGCCACATACTTCAGCAGCTATTGTAGGCAGGGTCATAGGCTTTTCCAAAACGCAGGGGTTCTTTGCCAGCCCAATGTTTCACGCAGCGACTAGGAGAGATTGTTTAGGATATGATAATTATGTTTCAATAAAAGAAAATGGAATTTGGAAAATTGAAAAAGTTGGGGAATTTATAGAAAGAATCAATCCAAATAGAATAGTGGACAGTTTTGGCACCCTAGCAAAGAAAATTACAGCGTATACCTATAGCAATCCAGGCCAAGGCAAGGTAATTGAAGTTACCAAACACCCACTGAGTAAAATGTTAAAAATTTATTTGGAGGATGGTAGGAAAATTGAGTTAACAAAAAACCATAAAGTTTATGTTAAAGGCAAGAAAGAAACACGAGCATGTAACCTTAAAAATGGGGATAAACTAATGGTAGGCTACAAAAGAAATGTAGAAAGTATAGACATAAAAGACCTGTTCTTGCCAGAAATCTTTTCAGATAGGGACGATATTATGCTCAGGGGTATTAGGAATTACCTCAACAAATTTGAAAAGTTAAGCAAACACGATAATCTTTATCAGAGAGGTAGCTACCCCATTTTATTTGTTAAGCAATTCTTAAATAAACACAACAAAACTATGTATGATTTGCCTTCTGAGACTAAAATAGCTATTAAAAGAGATAACGTTTGCCTACCCATAAAAATTCCCCTAGACGAAGAATTGTTGGAAGTCATAGGGCTATACATAGCAGAAGGCTATATGCGGAAAAATAATTCTAAAAAAGGGTTTTACCAGCTGTCTATAGCAGGAAATGAAGAGATTAAAAATCTCACTAAAAAAGTTTTTTACTCGCATTTTAATCTAAAACCCTCTTATGAAAATAATGATCAGGTAACTTTTTCTTCTAGAATAATTTACGAATTATTTAGCGATTATTTAAGGATGGGCCATAATGCTAAAAACAAAAGGATACCCCGCTTATTTTTAAATTTAAAAAAAGATAAATTAGCAGCCTTGTTAAGGGGGTATTTTGAAGGTGATGGAAGCGTCAGTTTAGGGCAAATTAGGGTAGCTTGCGATACGGTTAGCGAAGGTTTAAAATATGATTTAAGCTTCGTGCTCTCTCGATTCAGCATATTCACTAAATTTTATGAGTATGAAAAAGTACCTAAGTTTAAAGCAAATAAGATTATAATTTTATCCAACTTCGTCAAAAATTTTAAACAGATAGGCTTCATTTCTGAAAGGAAGAATAAAATTTTAAATGAGATTTGCTCTAGAAACCCTAAAGGATCACAAATAGATATTGACAAAAATTATGCTTACTCTAAAATTGTTAAAATAGATCAAACTGATATAAAAATAAGCTATTGCTTAAATGTTTCTCCGCAGCATAATTTTTTTACTAATGATATTTTAGTCCATAATTGCGATGGTGATGAGGCGTCTGTAACCCTCCTTTTGGACTTATTCATCAATTTCTCAAAACAGTATCTCCCGGACACAAGAGGCTCAACACAAGATGCTCCGATTGTATTAACATCCAAGCTGATCCCTGCCGAAGTTGATGATATGGCTTTTGACCTTGATATTGGCTGGAGATACCCTCTCGAATTTTATGATGCATGCTTAAATTACAAACGGCCGAGAGATGTTTATATTGAAAGATTAGGAAAAAGACTGGAGACGGAAGGGCAGTACAACGGCTTTGGATTTACACATGATGTCTCGGACTTAAATTCCGGGGTATTATGCTCTGCATATAAGATAGTACCTTCTATGGAAGAAAAGCTTAAGGGCCAGATGGAGCTCGCTGACAAAATAAGGGCTGTCGATGCGTCAGATGTCGCAAGACTTGTAATAGAAAAGCATCTAATAAGGGATATAAGGGGAAACTTAAGAAAATTTTCAATGCAGCAGTTCAGGTGCAGCAACTGCAATGAAAAGTACAGAAGGCCGCCTTTGGTTGGCAAATGCTTAAAGTGCGGCGGAAGAATCATCTTTACAATATCTGAAGGGTCAATAATAAAATACCTTGAGCCCGCTATATCCTTAGCTGATAAGTATGATCTTCCTTCTTACCTTAAGCAAAATTTAGAGCTTACCAAGAGAGGTGTTGAAAGCCTGTTTGGAAGGGAAAAAGAAAAGCAGGAAGGCCTTGGGAGATGGTTCGGATGAGCTATACTCGCGGACAAAAGTTTTTATACAATAGTTGTCCGCTCGTAATAAGCAAATGACAATTCCATTGTATAAGTAATAATTTTTTCTTGAACTGTCATGTTACTTATTAATTACTATAACTTTATCTTTGATTTTATAATATGTTTTGCCCCGCATGCGGTACATTTTAAGTAATTCAAGCTGCCTTCTTTCTCTATCTTTGTGTCAGGCTTTCCACACTCGTAGCAGAAAACGTAGGAATTAGCGTATTGCTTGATTTTTTCATTAATCCTTGATGCTGGTGTTTTAGTGCCCATTATAACGCTGCCGCTTTTTTTTATCTCTCCTGGAGATGCTAGCTCCCTCAATATGTATTTAAGCATATTTTCCGGCTCTCTCCTAAGAGCATCAGCTATCTGAAGGAAGTTGCTTATTACTGTTTTACTGCCTTGTATATGGCCTTTGGCTTTCGGTATCTCAAACCTCGCCTTTTGAAAAACATGCTCTGGCAATTCTTTCCTAACACTTTCTAGCAACTTTTTGTACTCTTCCATGTTTTAGTGTATTTGTTATTGGTATTTAAAGTTAATCATAAATTAGTCAACGACATAAATAATGGGGCAAATTGAGCTTAAAACGCCTCTTTTCAACAAAAGAAGATACCCTTTGGTTTTTCTCCCTTGAAAAACCAGACTTTTTTGTAGACAGGAACCAGTCTGAAGCTGGCTTCATCAAATGTTATGATTGAAAAGCCCAAATACTCCTTGTAAATAAAAGCTTTGCTCTAAGAAGCTGCTTTATTTCTTCAAGCTCTTTATTTTTTAAGGGTGTCGGTCTTCCGCTTCTTGGTTGATTATCTTTTCTCTTAGGGCAAGTTCTTTTTCATTCATAAGTATCACCTCATAATGCTATTTACTAGATTTTAAGAAGTTTTTTAAAAAGCGTTCTTATCTTATGTGGCATGAATTACAAAAACCTCATGGTTATAGGGACATCCCATATAGCAAAACAAAGCCTGGAGGATGTAAAGGAAGCAATAGAGGGATGGAAGCCGGATATTGTCGCTTTGGAGCTTGATAAGAGAAGGCTGTATAGCCTGTTCAGAAAACCTGGCAAAATAAGGATTTATGACATAAAAAGAATCGGAATTAAAGGGTTTATATTCTTTTTAGTAGGAGCATGGGCTGAAAAAAAGCTTGGAGATATGGTTGGCGTTGCCCCTGGATCAGAGATGAAGAACGCTATAGGGTTAGCAAGAAAAAATAACATCAAGATAGCACTGATTGACCAGGATATTGAAATAACATTGAGAAGATTCTCAAAAAGCCTTACATGGAAAGAGAAATGGAACTTTTTTGTCGACATATTAAAATCCATTTTCTCTAGGAAAAAAGCAATAGATTTTGATCTTACAAAGGTTCCAAGCAAAAAGATAATTAAAAAATTGATAGATTATGTTAAGAAAAGATATCCTAACGTCTATAAAGTTTTAATAGAGGAAAGAAATAATGTCATGGCAAATAACCTACACAATGTGATGTCAGAGCATCCGGACAAAAAGATATTAGCAATTATAGGGGCTGGGCATGAGGACGATATCCTTGGTTTGGTAAAGACAGTAGATCATAAAGTAAAAAATATTAAGTAGTTCTTTTGGAAATTTAAGTCATAGAGGGGTGGTTTAGGAGCGCACCCCAATATGACAAACATTTCGAATAGAAGACTGTTTAGGTTTCTTAAATATATATTTTGCGTTGTGGGACAGAATTCCCCTTATGATATGATACAGTTTCTGCAAATTCTGATAACAGCAGCATTGACAAAGGACTTTGTCAATAACACAACTATAAAATTGCAGCCTGCTCCAAACGGACAAACTGTCTTCAACAGACTGCTTGAATGTACTCATGAGAAAATAGAGCTTGCATTTAACGCAATCATGGAATCTCTCTGCAAGAAAGCAAAACAGTTTCTTCGCAACAGAAAAGCCGTTTTGGCTTTTGACACGACTTATGAGCCGTTCTACGGCGATATAAGCTCAAACCCTTTCTGGATTCACGAATACAAGCCCGTCAATGGGTGCAATGGCTGTTTTATATTCATTACAATCTTAATAGTAGTCGGAGAAAGCAAGCTGATACTCGGAGTTTTGCCAGTTAAAATTGGTTGGAATCATGCATATTATGTTGAAAAGCTGGTAAAGCTCGCAAGAAAATATATAGTGATTGAAGCATGCTTGTTTGACAGGGGTTTTTGTGATTACGAGCTTATAGCTCGTCTTAAAAAGCTGAAAGTAAATTACCAGATTCTTTGGAAGAAAGACAAGAAAAGAGAGACTTGGCTTACAAAAGAGCTGAGCAAGCTTCACCCAAAAGAGATGAAAATTTACATAAAGGAAGACGGCTATTTTCACAAAAATAAAACAAAATATTATGTCAGAACAAGATTTGTAATTATAAAGCAGTATTCCTATAAAGATGACAAGCAGCCATACGACTGGGTGTTTGCTACAAACAGGAAGCTAAAAAGCCAAATGTGGTATATAAGAGGATATAAATGCAGATGGGGAGTAGAAACAAGCTACAGAGTAACTGACGAAGTCAGGATAAAGACTACAACTCTTGACGAAGTCAAGAGGTATTTTCTCTTTGCGTTTGGATGCCTGCTATATAATTTGTGGAAATTTGCAAATATTTTTCTGAAGGTAAATGTTTCCTTTGGAACTTTTGTGTATTATCTATTTGAAATTCTGAAAGATGGATATAAACCTAAAAAAGAGCCTCCGGACTATATCACAGAGCTTAGGGCGATCATAAAAGAAAACTTTGCTTAGAGAAATCCAGAAAATTTTAACAACATGGCGAGGCGAGGCTGGGGTTGCGCCCTACGGGCTGCCGAGCAGGGCAAAATTTCCCAAAGAAATTTTGACCGTCGAAGCCATTGTTGTTGTTAAAATTTTCAAAATCAAGAATTCACTTTGTTATCTACTGTATGTAGGGCCCATTCAAAAATTTATATACCAACCTCTTTTTTAGAAATGTAAGTTAAAAATAATGAAAATAAAGGAGCTATCTCTTCTTCTTTATCTTCTTTTTCTTCTTTATCTCTTTCTCAAGCTTTAATTCATCAAGCAATTCCTTGTACCTATTCCTGATTGTAACTTCTGTTACGCCAGCAACATCAGCTACTTCCCTTTGTGTCCTTTTTTCTCCATGCAGCAAAGCAGCTACATACAAAGCAGCTGCAGCAATTCCTGTAGGGCCTCTTCCGGAAGTAAGCTCAGCTTTCTGCGCCCTCTCAAGTATCTCTATAGCGTTGCTTTGAGTTTCAGCATTCAATTTAAGGGAAGATGCGAACCTCGCTATGTAATCTGCGGGATTTGAAGGCAATATGGTTATGCCTAGTTCGCGAGTAACAAACCTGTAAGTCCTTCCAATTTCCTTCTTTTCTATTCCACTAGCTTCTGAAAGCTCGTCTAAGGTTCTAGGAACGTCATGTCTGCGACAAGCAGCATATAAAGCCCCTGCAACAACGCTTTCCATGCTTCTGCCCCTTACAAGCCCTCTTTGGACTGCTAAAGTATATATCCTGGCAGATTCCTCCTCAACAGATTTTGGAAGCTTTAAGTAAGAACTAACCCTCTTAAGCTCGGCCAAAGCCAACTTAAGGTTTCTTTCTATTGCTGTAGATATCCTATACTGCCATTTCCTTAATCTAAAAAATTTATTCCTGTCTTTGCCCCCTAATTTAAACAAATCTGCTTTTTGGCCTACTTCTGTTCCCAATCCATGGTCATACTGAGTATAAGTCATTGGGGCTCCTGCCCTTCTCCTTTCCCCATCCTCGCTGTCAAACTCCCTCCATTCCTGCGTAAAATCAACCATCTTTTCTTCTATGACAAGTCCGCAGTCTCTGCAGATTATTTCTCCCCTCTCCTTATTCCAATTTAGGTTTATGCCGCCGCATTCAGGGCATTTTTTCACAAGCTCAGGCATGTTTAATCGTTCCTCCGCATAGGTTAACATAAACAAAAAACAAAATCTTTTTAAAGAGAAATAAATACACATATATAAACATTTCCCCCCCTTTCGTCGAAAACTACCTATGAGGCACCAAAACGGAGATTTTGGGGATAATATGCCAAAAAGAGACCCGATTCCAAAAGATCTATTGGATATTTTAGCATGCCCTATATGCAGGTCTGACTTACGCTACACAAAAGACAAAAAAGGCTTTATCTGCGTAAAAGAAGGCCATAAATACCCTATAAGGCAGGGAATACCAGTTTTATTGCCGGAAGAAGCAAAATAAAGGTTTTATTGAAAATAATTGTTTTGGCTTTTAATTATGTATTAAAATATTTAAAATCCAAGTTTAGTCTCCTTTATTTTTCATAAGTTAGATTGTTTCTCCTTCCTCAAATAACTTATCAAACTCCTTAACAAAACCTAAAGCAAGTTCTTCGTTAAAAATAATGAGCATATTCTCATCATTTCTGTTAAATCCGCTAAAGCTGAAATTCGGGCTTCCTGTAATAACCAATTTATCATCAATAACAATAAACTTATGGTGCATGTTGTTCTTGTTGCCATCAACCCTTATATTTAAGCCAAAGTCCCTTAATCTTGCATATTGAGAGTTTTGCACGTTTCTTTGCCTTCTTTCCATCAAAACAGAGACATCTATGCCTTCAATATCTGCCTTAAGCAGTTCATCTGCCAGCTCTTCATGGGTAAAGCTAAAAGAAGCTATTTTTACTGAGCTTTCAGCATTTCTTATTAGCTCAATAATTCTATAAAGCCCTTCATTGTTTTCTAATGCGCAGTCTTCAGGGCAGAAATAGTTTTCAATTTGTCCAATAGGTGTATGGATTTTATTGTACCTGACATTATTTCCGCCGGAATAAATGCCGTTCCATATCTCATTAAATTCATCTTCATAATTTTCAGCGATATAATCGGAATTAATTATTACAAGATTATTATTGTTTTTATTTACCCCATTGCTTGTCGGATTAGTGCTGCCTGTTAATACAATGTTTCCATCAATAACGCAAAACTTGTTGTGCATCTTTGCATTTGTTTGTGCAACCTTAACATCCCCTCCGTTTATCTGGCCGTCGTAATTCTCATCGTCAATTATCACCTTTACATCGGCAGAATTGCTCTTTTTTACTATGGCAATAATCAGATCATTTAAACCAATGTCGTAGAAAGCACAGTGGACTGATTTTTTGGCATTATTAATGCTTTCAATTATTGCTGATTCGCAATCATGTTGTGGGCAGAAATAGGCATTAATCTTAACATCGTTCTCATTAATAACCTCATTAATAGTTTCATGGACAATATTTCCAGTTGCGTTATTATCGCACCCGTTAATTACTGCAAATAGCAAAATTGCAAAACCAAAATAGATATAATTGATTTTTAACACTTTTTTCCTAATTTAACCACAGCTTGACGACAACAAAACAAAAAATAATCCAAAAAATTTAAATACTACTATCCTAAAGTAACAATTGAGTTAGACTATTGTTGAGTAATCAACAGTAATCTATCACCTCTTTTTCCCTGGCAAAGCGCAAGCTTTGCTGGGGTTTTAATAATCAATTTTTATATTAAAATTTCATAAAATTTTCTTATTTTTAACTTTAAAACAGCTAATTTTCCCAATAACAAATCCCAGTACTATGCCTACAACTAATACAACTAAAAGATTTTTATCAACATTCTCAAACAAATTAACCTTTCTTGTTTCAGGACTTTTAAAGTAAATGTCCAGATTACTTAGTTCCAATGCATACTCTAAATAAAGCAATGCTGAAAATGGGTCGTTTTCCTTCAAGGAATTCGCATATTCGAAATAACTGTAGCCTACAATAGGAAAGACGCCCTTTTCTGTTTCCTCAACTAAGGTGCTTTCCACAATCTCAAGCTTCTTGTCAACAACCCTTCTAACATCTTCGTTCCTTACTCCAAAGACGCTAAGCACAGTATCAACATTGGCTTTTGCCTTGCTGGCCTTGGACAGGCACAGCTCAAAATTCCCTTCATTCCTATCTTTGTAAGCATATTCTAATTCCTTTCTCGTATTCTCTAGGCTCTGCGGCAAATAAATCTCTACATACTGCAGCCTTTCCTCCACTTCAGAAAGCTTTGCCATGCATGCATTCTTAATAGTTTCATTATTAAAATCAAATTCCTTGCCTTTATTGTTCAAAAACTCCGCCCACGATTTAGCTGAATTAAGCCTTTCCATTGCATAAGCCAGATTCCTCAGATTAGTGTTGTTGCTGTCAAAGGATTCCTGGACCAGATCAACAAATTCATTTGCTTCTATTAAGCGTTCCTTGACAGTCATGTAGCTTTCTAAATCCGTGACGGTTTTTAATTCCTCTTCCTCTATTTCCGCATCAAAGCTTTCTATTTCCCCTCTTACCCTATATATCTTCTCAATTATTTCCGTATCTGTCAAATTCATCTCTGTTAATATCAAATAATTAAATTCTACATTAGACCCAAAGCATAAGCTGGCTGAAGAATAGAACTTGTTGCTTTCAAAATATTCTTTCCCCCTTGCAGACAAATTGATTGCATTATCCAATATACTTTTCGTGCTGTTATCAGTCAAATTGGATATTTTGTTCCTTAATTTTGTGCTTCGTGAGCACAATTGTATGGCCAGCTCCTTCATTGTATCTGCGTAATTCTGGCTTATTGTTATGTTTGTCTTCCTCTTCCTAAATGCTTTTCCAGTAAACTCTAATAATGCCTCGTCTAAGGTAGCAACCTCCTTTATTTCGATTTTGAATTTAGTTCCATCATTGCTTAAATTAGCCGTTTCATTGTGTACTGTCTGGTTCGTATCAAAATATTCCCCTATAGGAATAAGGACTTTTTCCATTCCTGCCCTTTCGGCAGCCCCTATCTTTGCCCCTATCCCACCAACGGGACCTATTACTCCTCCAGAATTTATTGTTCCGGTAATAGCAACCTTATCATTTAATGGAACACCCTTAATCAGGGATATTGTAAGTACGGCTATTGCAGAGCCTGCTGACGGGCCTCCTATTATAGACGAGTCAGCGGTTATTGTATAGAAAAAGTCGTATTTACCGCAATCTGCATCAAGAAAATCGCAAGCTATCTCTTTTGCAAACCTTGTAGATATTTGCGTATCAACTTTAGTCAGAGGAAAAGTCTCAAGGAAAACTCTTCCTGTTCCAGGCTTTATTTCAAGATAAAGGTCTGCTATTCCCCCAACATCGCCATTGCTGGTTTCGGTAACTGCAAGCAAGCGCATATGGCCTTGTTTTGCAGCCACATTTGGAAGTAAAAATAGCAACAATGCTAGCATTAAAATAATAGTTTTTTTCATTTTAATTGCCTAAAATTCAATAACTTATTTAAATGTGCTGAAATAAATTATTGCATGGAAGCGAAAAAAGTAAAAGTTGAAGTCGTCAATCCGAAAGCCCGTAAAAAACCATCAAAAATATGGCCAATCTGGGCAAGAATAAAGCTTGGCATAGCAATAGTCTTGGACGGAATTGACTTTCTTATTGGGTGGATTCCTATTATTAATGAGGCATGGGACATCGTAACTTTTCTGATACTGCTGGTAATCCTAAAAAACAAAAAACTGGCTTTTCTTTCATTAATTGAGCTGCCTTTATTAGGCTTGCCGCCATTCAGCATTATAGATATGCTCATTCCAATAGCGACAATAACGGTTTTGATTGACAATGGAATCGGCAATATTAAGGTTCAAAGATTTGGATTTTAGAATTTAAATGCTTGATGAGAATTGATTATAGACAAAAAGTGCGTATAACCTTAGTTATATGTTCGTGAGTGTCGCAAGTATTCTGCTTTCGCTTAAAATTTGTATTTTAAACGTTCATTTCATAACTTTTCAAAGAAAAGACGCAGATTTATTTACTATATAATACTTCTCATATTATTTTACCTTTCAGGTCGTGGAAGAACTTTTGCATAATCTTAGGAATGCAAACTCAAAGAGATTCGCATAACTGGGGATTATACGCAGGCTCTAAAATTTATATTCAATTGAGTTCTCGCTTATTACGGGAAGGGGGCGTAGTCCTTGCGGACATATTGTCTTTTTTGCGAAAAAGAGAATTTATTGGGGAGTGGTGTAAGGAACGAAAAACTTATTAAACCAACGATTTATATACTATTGTAGGGGAATATGGAAACAGAATTATTAAAAAAAAGGCCTGAAATGATGCAAGACTTGATTAGACAGGATAATATTGGAGCTATAATAAAATTACTTGATAGACTTGGGAGATTACATGAAAACTTTGATACAAAACCTTTGATGATTCTCCTTAAACACGACAATGAAAGAATAAGGGGTTTAGCAATAAAAAACCTAGCAAAAATAGGAGATTCTAATCTAGTTAATGTTTTCGTAAATGCTGTAGAAAACGATAACAGTTCAAGCGTAAGGCGAGAAGCTGTTTCTGGAATAGGTAGATTAAGGACTAGTTCAAATAAACCGGTTTTATTCAAATATTTAAATGATTCAGACCCAGAAGTTGTTTTACAAGCTATGAGGGGATTATTGGTTTTCAAAAAAGATAAAGATGTTCAAGAAAAACTAAAAAAATTAAATAACCATCCTAACGAAATGATTCAAGAGGTCATAAAAAAAGAATTTCATAGTACAACTTCAAATGGATTTAACCCTAACCATGTTAAATCGCCAGATTTTATGAAAAATACCGTTGTATGTGGAGATGTTAGGAATATCTTAAAAGCTGTTCCGGATGAATCCGTTCATTTGACTTTTACTTCTCCACCATACTATAATGCAAGAGATTATTCTATATACTCTAGTTATCAAGAGTATTTGATTTTCCTTGAAGAAGTATTCAAAGAAGTGCACAGAATCACTAAGGAAGGAAGATTTTTTTTACTAAACACTTCACCTATAATTATTCCTCGTGTTGGGAGGCAGTATTCAAGTAAAAGATATCCAATACCCTATGACATTCATCCATCACTTATTAAAATGGGTTGGGAGTTTATTGATGATATTGTTTGGGAAAAACCAGAAGCAAGTGCAAAAAATCGTAATGCTGGATTTTTACAACACAGAAAACCATTAGGGTACAAACCAAATGCATGTACTGAATGTGTAATGGTGTATAGAAAGAAAACGGATAAATTAATTGATTGGAATATCAAACAGTATGATAAGAAAGTAGTTGAAGAAAGTAAAATAAATGGCGATTTTGAGTCTTCGAATTTATGGAAGATTAGCCCTAGATTTGACAAAACTCATAGTGCAGTATTCCCTCTTGAACTTTGCAACAAAGTAATAAAATTTTATTCATTTAAAGGAGATTTGGTTTTTGATCCTTTTGCAGGTAGTGGTACTTTTGGTAAATCCGCCTCTAATTTAAACAGATATTTCTTTTTAACTGAGAAAGAGAAAAAATATTTTGAGAGAATTAAGGAAAATATGAGTCAAATTAAAATATTTTCTGACAATAAATTTATGCCCAAGTTCTTAAGCACAGAAAGATTTAGAGAGGTTTCAAAAAATGACGATAACATTAACTGAACAAGTCGCAAAAAATATTATAAAGAAACTAATGAATGGCGAAGATTACAGAATTGAAATAGTTACACTAATCAATGCAGGATTTTTACAGTATACTATCGACTTCTTTAAGAAAATAATTGATGCAAAATTGAAGAACAAAGGTATTACCATTGATTGGTATAAAAAAGAATTCTTGAACAAAAATCTTCCTGCTGAAGATATAGCTATTAATTCTGGCCTTAATAAGAAAACAATCTCGAATATGTACAATTCTGCAACAAAAGAGATAATCATTGAAGCCTCAAATGAACATTATGATACACTATATCAAACAATACAATCCTTAGTAGATGGCGAAGAAGGATTAAACATTACACTTACTTTGAAATTTAAAGGAGTAAGTGTAGACTTAAATGTTGCTGAAAGTTTAATAGTCATAAATACATTAGCAGTCAAACGAGCAGCACTTAGGGGAGGACTTTGGAGTACTGCTGGTAAAAGAGTTGAAAAACCACTTATGCTAACCTTATGTGAGTTATACGGAGTAAGCGAGAAAAATTACAAAATAAAAGTAAAAAGCAAAATACAGACAGATGAAGATTTTGAAAGGGAAATTGATTTTTACTTGAGCAATAAAGGTAAAGATTTTCTTTGTGAAGTGAAATTAATGGGAAAGGGAAATCCTGAAAGTGCAGATGCGGTTATCGCAAGAGATAGTTCTGTTTTTGTTGCTGACAAATTATCTGATACAAATAAAAAACAATTGAATAGTCTTAAAGTTGGTTGGGTTGAATTAAGAGATAAAGAGGGTTACAAACGCTTCAATAAAGTCTTAGATGATTTGAATATACCTCATCAAGAATTTAAAGGAGATGCAAATAAAGAATTAGAAAAAATATTTACAAAGATTTTTAACG
>Ga0209541_10011131_pt1 | contig 14137 bp, 17 predicted proteins | sample RifCSPlowO2_01_FD_184027 | JGI IMG/M metagenome (GOLD analysis project Ga0209541, IMG submission 184027) | Groundwater microbial communities from Rifle, Colorado - Rifle CSP2_plank lowO2_0.1 (SPAdes) (version 2) | ecosystem: Environmental > Aquatic > Deep subsurface > Groundwater | place... | reverse complement strand
TAGCAAACAAAATTATCGAAGAAAAAAACGGAAAAGTACAGTTAATTAAAAAATAGAAAATATTAAAACGAACGCCCCACCCCCTACGAACGAAAACGACTAAAACGAAATGTCCCCCTTGATGTCTGTTCTGGATTGCTCACCTTGTTCGCTTGATTGAACGACGAGCCACTAAAAATTACTCTGCGGACGCAGGTTTCCAGAACTTCGTAACTGGAAACGAACTTAACAAGAATTCTATAAGTTAACAGCATAAAAAATACTCGCTGCAACATGCAGCCCTATAGCCAACGCCGAATACTATATCCAGGCCACCGCATAAGCCATCATTTTCTGCAGTTTGGCATATGTTGGAAGATGAAATTGATGTTTCTCCTGAAACTTTTGCAGCAATACTTCCTGTGGCTAGATGAACCAATAAGCTTTCTTTAGTATAGCTTACATTTAGGTCTCCTATAAATTTTTGCCCATGATTCCCGTTATTGCAGTTTATGATTGTGATTATCGCTTTCCGGCTGTTATCAAGCAATATTGAATCTATGCTAGAGCATACGCTGCCATTTTTGTTAGCTACTGTAACTTCATTTATTGTAATGGTTTCCCCAAAGTTGTTTTGCAGGACTAGTACCACCCTTGAAGTTTCTACATTAAAATCAAGGCAGGTTATGCCTGAGGGCAATGCGCATTTATTAGGCAAAAACATGTCAAAGCTTAAAACCCCAAAATAAGACAAAGCCACAACAGCAATTAAAATAACCAATATGGCCCAGCCATAGGTCATTAAAAACTCCAATGCTGCCTGGCCCCTGTTGCGCATATAACCCCTCTTTTTTTGAATATTTAGCTATATCTTAACTGCAAGCTATTAAAACTTTCCTATGATAGCGACTATTAAGAAAATAGAGCTGCCATTGTTTCAAACAATTAAATCTTATTTATAGGCTGTTAGCAGTTACTAAAATTAAAAATGTTTATAAACAAGTAATCTAAAAGGACAATAAAATGAGGGTGGGTATAGAAAAGAGGTATATAGATAGTTATAAGAATATTGCAAAGGAAGTCAACAATGCGCTTAAAGGCAAAAGAAAGCTGTTGAAAAAAGGCGCGTATGAGAAGACTTTGCTAAGTAGGAATATAAGCATAGAAAACAAGAAAAAAAAGCTGGCAAAGGCCATTCATGAGATAATATTGCATGTATTTTCAATAAATGTGAATAAGAGCAAAGAGAGAAACGGAGCATTAAAAAATATTAAGCGGCACATAGGGACTGCCAGAGAGATCATCCAAAAGATAAAGGCTATAAATAACTACTTGGAAGAAAGTTTTTTGGAGGAAGCAGGAATGATAAAGAATCCTGCAGCATTAAAGTTTCCAAGGGCGAAGGGGGATAAAAAATTTTTAGGGCCAAAGGGCAGACTATCCAGAGATTATGCGGACAAGATAGAGCATACTGTTTACAGGTTGATGCAGGAAATTGAAGTTTTTGACAAAAAGCTGTTCAAAAGCTATGCAAAAAAGGATTTCGAGGTAATTGAGAAGGAAAAGATTGGAATAAATGATTTGGAAAACCTGTTAAAGGCGGAAAGCTGGCTTTTAGACATATTGGAAGCAAAGATGCCGCCGCCATCAAAAGTAAAGGCAAAATTATTCAACAAGAGAGTGTTCAACCAATGGGTGCCAATGGTTTTGGCGCTGTTATCGGGATTTGAGGCTGAATATAAAAAAGAGTCTGAGATTTTTTCAGAGCTAAAAAATGACAGCACTTTAAGAAAAAAGATTGAAAGCAAGATAAAGCATGTTATAAGTGAAAAGGAAAAGATATTCAGGCTTAAAGAGGAAAGGGCATTGTCAATGAATAGCCTTGATCCAATAGCAAATGATTACAGAAAGGTATTCCATGAATATATTAATGCAGCAAGCTTATGAAGAAAAGGAAAAAATGGAGCGCGCAAAAGAAGAAAATGTGATAGTGCTGGACTTTTTGCCTAATGGGTATCCTTTAGACGAAAGGCCAATGTACATGAAGACGCCAATAGTGCAAGCTTTAGGCAAAGAACATTTTGTCCTGCTTGAGCTGGTGCCAAAAAAGGGAATTCACCTTCAACCTTATGAAGAGGTATATATTGGGGAAGGAAAAAGGGATAAAGTCCACCACATAGTGGGCAAGCTTGCAATGCCGAAGCTTACAAGAACAGCTAAATCAGAATTAGAGTTTGCGATAAAAGATATCGTAAAGAAAAATGAGCAGAGATTTGTCGGCTTTTTCAATGATGCAAGGCCTTTGAGCACAAGGATGCACCAGATTGAATTGCTTCCAGGAATGGGAAAAAAACATATGTGGGAAATCATAAATGCAAGGGATGAAAAGCCTTTTGAGAGCTTTGAAGATATAAAAAAGCGGGTAAAACTGATGCCTGACCCGGAGAAAGTTATAGTCAGAAGGATCATTGAAGAGCTGGAAGGCGCAGAAAAGCACAAATTGTTTGTTGAAAATGTTTAGACAGGCTATTTAAAGATTGATTTTGCATAAACAGTTTATTGCAGGTAAAAAATGGGGGCAATAAAAAACATTGGAACAATTTAAAAGATCTAGATAATAGTTTACTTAACATCAACATCCAAAACCTTGCTTAACTCTTCCTTAATCCTCCTTTCAAAGTCAACATTAGTCTCTCCTTCCTGCTTCTCAGTTGATAGTGTTTCCATCAATTCTTTTATTAGCAGCTCTTCTTTTTTAGAGTCCATATCCTTGATTTTTATCTGCCCTAAATGCTCTTTGACTATGTTATTCTCGGTCTCTTCAGCAGACTTGGCATCTATCTTTATTTCCTCAAATTCTTTTGTTGTCAATGCGCTGGTATTTTTCATCACAAAATAAGCTGACTTCTCGGACAAAGCAGAGAATATCTCCTTAAAATCAATGTCTGTCGGCTTTCCAGAGCTTAAAGTTCCATATAATCTTATCAAAACCATTGTGTCGACAAATTCTTTGCCTTTGAGCTTATCCATTATCTCATCAAAAACCTGCTCTGGGGCTTTCCCATTGCAGTCCAAAGAAATCTTAGATATGTTGTAGATCTGGATTGGCTCCCATCTTAATTTGCCATTTTCAACAATGTAAAAGCCGCCTCTTTCAAGCTTTTCAAGCTCGGAAAAAGAGTTGGGAAACAAAGGCCCAGGATATGCTATTATGCCATACCCATCTATCCTTGTGTCTTTTACGATATGCACGTGGCCCCCAGCATAGTAGTCAAAATTTTTTGGCAGCAAGGATATTGGCTGAGATATTATATGCCCAGTATCTTCTGTTTTTAATTCATCTATTCCTGAATGGAACATGAATATTTTGTAGCCTTCCTCTTTTTCCAGATTTTCAGAACTCAGGTTCTCATAGTACGTTTTCTCTAAAGAGTATCTTTTTCCCAAAATTCCGGTTATCTTTGCCCCAGTTTTTTCATCTGTTGTAAAGCTTAACTTCAGTTTCCCATCAGCTTCTTCCCCTTTTACGACATTGACAAATAATCCTGCTTCTTCAAGAACATCAAGCATTGTCTTTCCGCTTGGAGAATAATCATGGCTCCCGGGTATGATATAAACTGGGATTGCTTTTTTCTTAAGCCTATTCAAAGCTGTAACTGCTAATTTTAGGTTGTCCAGCCTGGGAAATGATGTATTAAATAGGTCTCCAGCAATTAAGATAAAATCAACCTGCTCTTCTATGCACTTGTCAACAGCTTTGCTGAAAGCTAATGTGCTTATATCCTTTAGCTTTGGGTCTCTCCATGAGCCGATGTGGCAGTCTGCCAAATGCGCAAATTTCATAGAGAATAAGGGTTTATACGGTTTTTATAAACATTTTCAAATAGTATTAACCTATTAGATGGCAGTTTTCAGTTAAAAAGAGAAAAGTTTATAAACATATACCTTAAACATATGTTAGATAAGTATGTTTAGTGAGATTTACAATGGTCTTAGGATTGCTATAAGCAACTCTGCAATGCAAGAATTAATGCATGAAGGCAAAACCATTTATGATGTTATTGAAATTTTGGAAAAGGGTTATGATGCACCTAGAAAAAGAAAACAAGACACGGTAGAAAAATGGATTGACAAAGGAAAGAAAACTTATAATGCGGTGATTGTAAAAAATTACCATGAAATTTTAAAAGAAGATTGCTGGGTTTTGATTCATTTTGGGAAGTTTAGCAGGAGGTAGAAAATGAAATGCAACAAAGACGGTAAAGTAATGAAATTTGTTAAAGGAATGAAATTTAATGAGTATTTGATAGATGGATGGAAGTGCTCATGCAGGGAAATTTATTATGATCCTGAACAAGCACGGAAAGTATTGCTGCTGAATAAACTAAAAAAAGAAGTTCTTAAGGCAAAGTTGGGAAAAATTAGGAGTAATCTAATATTAAGATTGCCAAAAGATTTAGAGCACGCTTTTAGTTTAGAGAAAGGGGAAAGCGTATTGATTAAAGTCGAGAGTAATGGGTTTAGAATTGTACCTGCTTAATGATAGTTTGACCAGAAGAAAAGGATAAAAAGTTTTGGTATTAAAAAATACTGCCTATCCAACTTGAAAGAAAGAAGTCCCTAAAAGTAACGTAATATTTTTTATTTTCTTTAAGCCCTATATTAAATTTAACTTTATTATCTGACATTCTGTTTCCATTGGTGTCAGTTATTTTACCAAACACTTTGATAGTATAACCTATCTTAAACATTTCACTCATAGCAGATTCTATTCCTAAAGTATCAAACATTCCTTCTTGGTTGTTTGTTTTAGGTTCTTCTTTTTGCACATCTTTTATATTTATTTCGTATGTATAGTAATAATATGGAAACTTAAACTCTTTCTTGAAATGATAATTATCTTTATTAAATATAGAAGTATCAGTTTGGGAATCTTGTTCTTGCTTGAATAGATTATCCTTAGATGGATCAATATCTGTAAATTGGTATGTGACGCTATCGTCTGTTTCTTTATATGTATACTTGCTTTTTATTGAAGGATCTACTTCTATGTTTTGTTTAAATGCGTTTAATATTGTAGACTCTGCTTTGAATGTCAATGACATATCAACATGACCATTTCTTTTAATTTTCTGATAAATATCTATTTGTATACAACCACTTACTAAAAACATAGACAGAATAATTATTCCAACTATTAATTTTTTCATTATTACCCCAGCACAATTGTATTTTAGTAACTGCTATTTAAGATTTTCTGACGGAAAACTGCCACCCCAGTATAGACTTCAAATTATTGTGATTAGCAGTAAATATTACGCTGCCTTAACGCCATAGAAATCTATCTTTGATGCTGTTTTTTGCCCTATGGTTTTTTTTGCTATATCTTCGAAAAATGGTATTTTTACCGGTATGGCAAATTTTGCAAAATTTGAGCTTATCAGGGCTTCTCCTGTGTCCAATGAAGCAATTGTGCGGTCATCGTCGCTTAAATCCTGAGAAGCAGATTCTATTATCGCGGTTCGTTCAGGCTTCATTTCTATGCCTAAAATGACTTTAGTGTTTATGTTAGCAAGGATCTCTCTGGGTATCAGCGAAGGGAGCTGGGTTATAGCAGTTAACCCCACTTTAAATTTTCTTCCTTCTCTGGCTATTGTTGAGAAAATATTCTGTCCAGATTCTAAAACTTCCCTGCCAAGAACCCTCGGGGCTTCTTCCAGAACAATTGAGATTACCGGCTTGTCCCTTAAGGTGCCATTCATCTTATAGAACCTATAGTTGTTAAACAGCTCTGTTGCGATTAGGCTTCCAACCAATATCTCAACAGAGCCGGAAAAACTTGATGTGTCAACAATAACAACCTTGCCATCTTCCAATTCTTTTACAATATCATATATAGTGTTTATTCCTGCCTGCAAATCAAATATCCCTTTAGATATTATATTCTCGCCCTGTATTTCCAGGTCCAAAAGGTATAACAATCTCCTTTTGACAACCGATATTGTCTGTTCCATAAAAGAAACTCCTTCCATCTTCCTTTCAAACAGCAGATTGGTTATCCAGTTGCTTCCAAAATATTTGTAGTATAAGATCAGTGCCTGCTTCTGCGGGTCTGAGAATTCAACTGCTCCATCAAAATGCTGCGGTTTTATACTTTTGAGGTTGATTTTAAGGGTCTTTGCGCCAACAGGAAGGTCTTTAGGCGTGTAATAGCTTAACCTGCTCCTGTTTGGATGGTCTTTCAGGCCGAGCTTATCTTTCCCATAGTACTCATCATGAGGGTCCAAAACTAAAATTCCGCAATAATCCTGCGAGATTAAGCTCCATAGCATATTTGATACCAAGACTGATTTCCCCCTTCCAGTTGTTCCCGCTATAAGCATATGGTGAGCCAAAACGCGGCTTCCTTCAAGATAGATTTCAACATCAAGCATCTTGCTCCCAGATCTTAAATTTCCGATAAATAAAGGGTTAATTGGCTTTGTTAAGAATGATAAATCTTCCTCTGTGATCTGCCTTATCCCGGAAAAAAATGAAGGCATAAGCTTGCTTACAAAAGCCTTGTCGCCATTTATTGTAACAAGATTCTTCAGCATTGCGAGCATATAATTCCGCAGATTGTGATCAAAGAAATCTGTATCAGCATTTTCCTCAAGCTTCATCCCAGAGATCAGTTCAAGGTTTTGCTGGGAAATTTGCGAGCCATAAATTAGGTCAAAAACCTGCATCAGAATCTTATTCTCTCCGGATTCTGAGATAAGAAGCTCCCCAAGCTCAAGCTTTTGGTCAGATTTCTGCCTTACCAATATTTTTCCAAACTCCCCGCCAATGACCTGGCCTTTTGTTATAGGAACCATCAGCTACTGGCATTTTTAGGCAGGTATATAAAAGTTTTTGTCAAATAATGGCTAAAACAATAAGAATAATAAACAACTGGATATTCAATAAAAAAGGAAACAGGCATAAAAAAGCAAAAGAATGGTTGGAGAAAATATTAATGAAATAGATAACTATAAACTAATGGAAACAATAAAAAAATTCTACAATAAACTGCCAAAATTTCCCGATGGAAGAATAGATTTTTCCGATTCTGACACAGCTCAGGTGATAACAGTTATTGTAAAATTCGATGGCAGGATATTGATGTTAAAAAGAAGCAATGCAGTAAGCACCTACAAATGCAAATGGCAGGCAGTTGCCGGCTATTTAGATGAGATTAAGCCGCTAAAGGAAAAATTGCTGGAAGAGCTAAAGGAAGAGGCAAATATCAAGGAAGAAAATATCAGAGAGATAAAATATGGAAAAAAATTTGAATCTGCTGATAAATCTATTGGGAAGACATGGATAGTTCATCCTGTTTTGGTGGAATTGAACAAAAAGCCGAATATAAGATTGAATTTTGAGCATTCGGAATACAAGTGGGTCAAAGCGGAGCAAATAAGCAAGCTTGATATCGCGCCAAACCTGGAAGAAAGCATTAAAAGAGTCCTAAAGTGAGAGGTTAGTGTTGCCAATACCATAAAGTTTGTAAGGGTGAATATATAATCCATTCTTCTTATGTCTCCATCTTTATTATCTGCTCAATCTCTTTTCTTGTTACTGCCGAGCCATTGAGCTTTACTCCCCAGAGAACGCTTTCAAGCAGCTCTCTTCTTGAACTTGTTTTTTTTGGCACGTACCTGTCCAGCAAGCCTTTTTCATAGGCTATAGTCACTAATTCTACAGACCTTATCATCCTTACTGATTTCGTCATTTTATGGAACTCTTTCATGCTGTTTCTGTTTATTTCCACATTAGTATGAAGATTATGCCTTAATATATGGTGCAGCTTCTTTGGATTTTCAATTAGTAAGCGTGTAGTCTTCTCATCAACCACAAAAGCATTGGCATTTTTCTTCAGATAGAGTGAGATTGCTGACATTTCTGCATCATGCACAAGGTTTATAGTGTGTCCAAATGCCTTAAAACAGCTGTTAGCAGCTGAAATTAGTCTTGACGTTTGTCCCTTAATATTCCTATTGCTTACGACCTCTAAAGTCCCATTCTCTATGTGCTGCAAAACCTGCAAGGCTTCAAACTTGAATCGCTTAGTCTTCGATAAAGGATTGTCAACGAGCTCTTCTTTGACTAGGTCTGTTATATAGAAATTTGCTTTGCTCATCCTTTTCAAAGGCTCCAAGAGCCATAAAAGATTGTTCATGGTAAGAGTTATTATAGGCCCTGTGTCAAAGACTAAGGATTTCATGAGAACAATCCTCTAGCAAATTTAATCCTTGCTCTCAGATCAACGCCGGCTGCATGCTCATTAAACTTCTTTGTATTTCCCAGGTATTTCATAAGCTCCCACTGTGAAACGCCCATTAACTGCGAGGCTTTTGCTGTTGACAAGCCATGTTCGCAGAGTTTGCAGCCTTTTTTTACCTGAGCTTCATTAATAACTTCCTGAATATAGGCCTTTAACTTATTATCAATCTTTGAAATCTCAGAAAACAATTCACTTACAGAAATCCTGAAGTTATGGTCTTCATTGTTGATCACAGATCTTCTTGCTTTCTCAAGGATTTTTAGGAATTTTTCATGGCTTAGCCCGTCTTGATGCCTTTCAATAATCTTATAAAGCGCATAAACAACAATAGCAATAGAAACAGAGCATTCATCCTGGAAAACAGAAGCATTGTGGATTGTCTGGTTGCTCAAATCCTTGAGCTCTGGGATATCATTCCATTCTTTAACCCTTAAAATCTCAATGACACGGTCGATGGTAGAGAGTGCATCTTTTCTTACTGTCTCATCCATAAAGAGCAAACAAGCATAAGATTATTTAAAGTTTTGGATTAGTTAGCTCAGTAGACTTCCTTCAGGAAGTCTATAAAATATTTAACCAATCTATTTGCATTATACACCATCTCCTTTAACAATACCTCCTTATTCTGCATATTAACCTTAATGCTTCTGATTGTTGAACCATTAACTCGCTTCAAAACGTTTCTTGTTTCCAGTCTTGTAATCATATCTTATGCTCTGGATATTACCCAAGATGTCATATCTTGTAACTTCCCTGATTGTTTGATTGCGCAAAGCCAGGATATATGTGTCAATAATATCGAAATATCTGATCGCTCTATTGCTCTCCTCCCTTGACTTCGGTTTCCAGCCGTTTTTTTCTGCAAGGGAAGACGCTTCATCAACCAAGGATTCTATATTAACAGCAAGATCAATTCCAAATTTATGCTCGCGCTCCCTGGATAATTTTAGTTTTTTAAGAATTGGCATCTCAAATTTGTTGTTGGCTGCTGATATTCAAACATTATGAAACTAGCCGTTATGGTTTAAATAAGTTAAAAAGAATTTTATGCACAGTCTTAGTTATGTCTTTGGTTTTGCACAACCCTTAAAGACAGCCCATACATTTGATTGAACCTATACACATCTTGAGTAATGATGTCAACTAAAGAAGGGTCAAAGACCTGAACACGGTTAAAACCACCAAGATAAGTGCCTTTGCTAACCTCAACACGGGCAAGTTCCTTTCCTTTTATTCGTCCGCCAAGATGCAGCATATCATGCGGCATATCATATATTTTGTACAAGTCAAATTTGCCGTATACTCCATCGTTTCTATTGTATGTATTGCCTACAAGGGGCCTTTTTAACGCTTTTTTTAAGGTACCCATCAAGAACTGGCCGTAAATTAGAACTTCAGATTCATTTGCTTGCAACCTTCCGTTTCCATTAGATTTGTTTTGCATTTTAACTTTAGTAATATCAATTTTGAGTTGTGTCTTAACTGTGGAGCAAGTTTAATCGGCTCACTAGTATATAAATATATACATTTTGGTATACTAGTTTACTGTTATAGTAGAATATATAGGTTAAAGTCAGTATAAATAAAAAACTCAAATTGTGTCGATATTATCTATATCTTGTTACTTGTAAGTAGAAACATTTATAAAATAAACATGTTTATTTGTCTAAAATGGCATTGCAAGAGCTTGCTCCGCAACAAGAAATCATTCCATTAGAAGACAGAATAGTGCAAGAGCTTAAATCAGGTAAAGTAAGCATAGAGAGAGCTTTGCTTGTCGTTGCTGGCATGGACGAGGACGGAATAAGAGAATATACGAGAAAAATCGATGGAATACAGGAAGAATTCCTGGAGCATATTAGCGAAAAATCCAAGGCAAATGCAGATGCATCATTATCAAAAAGGGATATAGCAATTTTATTGCTTGAGCACATTCATAAAAATACTATGACTGAGAGGGATGTATTCTCTCTTAAACATACCATTGATTCTTACTTAGCCGGCCGAGTCACAGGCAATTGCCTTGCTTTAACCTCCCTATACACTGTTTTAGGGTTAAGAAATAGCTTGGATTTGGCAGTCTTATATTCTACAGAACATATACTATGCGAACTGACTATTGATAGCAAGCATTATCCGATTGAAACTACAGGAAAAGATGGCTTTAATTTTGCTAATATAGACTATTCAAGAGCTGGCTTAAATGCTCTTGTTGCAACTGCTTTCATTAGCCGCGGAGTTGCAAAATCAAAGTTAGGACTCAAAAAAGAAGCAATAGAAGACTATAACCGAGCTATTGAATTATATCCAAAATATGCAGCTGCTTTCAATAATCGCGGAATTGCAAAATCAAAGTTAGGACTCAAAGAAGAAGCAATAGAAGACTATAACCGAGCTATTGAATTGGAGCCAAAATATGCAGATGCTTTCAATAATCGCGGAGCTGCAAAATCAAAGTTAGGACTCGAAGAAGAAGCAATAGAAGACTATAACCGAGCTATTGAATTAGAGCCAAAATATGCATATGCTTTCAATAATCGCGGAGTTGCAAAAACAAAACTTATGCAGTCCAAGCCAAACTTTAGACTTTTGATAGGCGCAATTAAAGATTATAGCATGGCAATAATATTAAACCAAGATTATGCAGCTGCTTTTAATAATTTTGGGATTTTAAAAGAAGACCTTGGATTATTCAGGCATGCCGTGAAAGACTATGAACGCGCTATCAAACTAGACCCAAATAATCTAGCTTACTTTGAAAACCTAACAGCAGTTCTGGAAGAAATGAAGGCTGCAAAAATTAATCGTTGGAAGAATATTTATTACACCGGGATTTTCACAATTTTAAAAGCATATTCTTTCATCAAAAGCAGAGTATAACCTACATAGCTATTGTTTCGCCTTTCCCTGAGCAGCAACCATTTCCATCTTTTTCTTGATTTCTTCCTCATCGCCAAGAAAATAATGCTTCACTGGCTTTATATCATCATCAAGCTCGTAAACCAACGGAACTCCAGTAGGTATGTTAAAATTCACGATTTCCTCGTTAGGGATATTATCTATTATCTTCACCAAAGCCCTCAGGCTGTTACCTGAAGCTGAGACCAACACTTTCTTTCCTTTTTTTAGTTCCGGAACTACAACACTTTCCCAATAGGGACTAACGCGCGCAACGCAATCCTTGAGGCTTTCTGTCAAAGGAATCTCCTTCTCGCTTAAATCCTTATATTTAGGATCATTGCCACTCCACCTTTCATCTTCTTTTTTTAATGCAGGGGGCTTTATGCCATAGCTTCTTCTCCATTTAAGAACCTGCTCTTCCCCATATTTTGCTGCCATTTCTGATTTGTTAAGGCCCTGCAATGCGCCATAATGCCTTTCATTTAATTGCCAGGATTTTTTAATCGGAACATTCAAATTCATTTCCTTTAGCAAAATATCTGTTGTTTTTGCAGCCCTTTTCAGCACATTGGTAAATGCAACATCAAAAGTATATCTGCCTTTTTTCAATAGCATGGCTGCTTCTTTTGCCTCTTCAATACCATGTTCAGTCAAATCAACATCAGTCCAGCCAGTGAACCTGTTCTCTTTATTCCAGGTGCTTTCCCCATGCCTTAAAAGTACAAGCTTTATCATTTCTTAACTGGGTTGATACCACGTTCCAACGGCATTATTAGTCTTTCCCAGTTAAGACTAAATCATGGAAAACCTGCAAAGCGGGTTTTCGTGATGCGGAAAATCATTTGGGTTTTCCTGCAAATACCCCGCAGCTTGCTGCGGTTGGGATTTTTATTTTATACTGACAAAGATCCGTCTCTAAAATCTGTTTTGCCTATTATTGAATTTATTAAATAAGGCTTTCCATTTTTAACTGTTTGCTTTGCTTCTTTTAGAGCATCAATAAACTCGTTAATATTTTCTGCTTTCCTTCCTTCACCGCCATATCCTTTAGCAACCGTATGATAATCCGTATGTCTAAGGCTTGTAGCAACATCATCCCCCAAAAGCCTGACTTGGTCTCTTTTTATCTGAGTCCATGCAGCGTCATTTCCCACTATAGCAATAACCGGAAGCTTATTCCTTAAAAATGAATCATACTCGGAAATGCTATAGGCGCAGCTTCCGTCACCATAGATGATATAAACTTCTGAATCTGGATTAAGCGCTTTTGCTCCCAAGCCAAATCCTCCTCCAACCCCCAGAGTCCCAAACTTTCCTGGATCCAACCACCTCAAAGGCTTCCTGGGCCTTAGAATGTATGAAGCAGTCGCAGCAAAATCACCACCATCTACTATTATCACCGAATTGTCATCAAGAATCTTGTCTAATTCATAAAACAGCTGCAAGGGATTTATTCCCTGATAAACATTTCCTTCTGCTTTCCTGCGCATATGTGATTCTGCTATATTTTCTCTCTCCCTAAGACGCTCTTTCCAATGCGTCCATTGTCTGCCAATATCTCTTGTGGAATAACTGCCAATGTCTCCTAAGAATTCTCTGGGGCTGCCGCAGATTTTTTGATCCGGATTCCTGAAATATCTATTTAAATTAAGGTCTTCTGTGCTCAGATTGATGGATACATATTTTGCACGCCGGTTTATATGCCTTCCAAATCCAAGCCTAAAATCGGGGGAAACCCCGGCTAAAATCACCAGATCTGCTTCTTTCAAAGCCTCTTTTCTTCCATATCTGAACTGCAAAGGATCTTCTTTCCCCAATAAGCCGCGAGCCATTCCGGATAAATAGGCAGGAACACTAATGTTTCTGACACTTTTGGCAACATTTTCAATATTTTTTGAGCCTAAAATTGTTTGGCTTCCAATCAGCATCAATGGCGCCTCCGATTCTTGTAGATAGCTCAAAAAATCGCTAACCTGCTGCTCGCTATGCGGCCTAAACTTGCCTCTGATCCTTTCCTCCAACGGCTTATCTCTAGGCTCTCTAAAAATGCTATCAAGATGCCAATCTATATACCAATTAAGCCCCTTTCCAATCATACCTAGTGCATTAGGCCTTCTTTTCTCAAATTCTTTCCTGACTATGCTTTCTGGAGCAGTGACATTCAATGGGAATTCTATAAACACCGGGCCAGGAACCCCGCTTTGTGAAACCAGAAAAGCATGTTCCAATGTTGGTATTATATCATCCAGTTTCTTAACTGAAGCGGCATGCTTTACTGCTGCTTTTATAATAGAGAGCTGATCAATGTCCTGTAAAGCACCTCTTCCTTTCTCTAATGTAGCAGCTGCTCCACCGAGTAATATCAGTGGAGATTGTGATTCATAAGCATTGACTAAAGCTGTTATGGAATTTGTAACTCCTGGCCCAGCTGTGACAGCAGCCACACCGACAGTATCAGAAAGTCTGGAAACTGCATCTGCTGCGAAAACAGCGTCTGCTTCATTTCTGACATCTATTACTTTGATGCCCTTCTTTTTTGCGCCTATCAATATTGGAGAAATATGCCCACCGCATAAAGTGAATATATTCCTAACACCCTGGTTGTACAGCACTTCCGAAATTAGCTCGCCACCATTCATTCGCTGAACTATAGGCCTAATTTATTTAAGAATTTCTATTTTAAGCCATTCATTTAGTTACTATTAGATAATAAATATAGTATAGAATAATAAGAATATTTTTAAAACAACCCGTTAACAATGATTAAACAAGTGGTGTTGATGACAGTTGAAGACAAAATCCTAGAGGCAAAGAGCTGGCCGCAAGCGATTAGAATAGCTGCTGAGCTTAGAGGAAATGAAGAGATTGAGTTTTGGAAGCCGACTAATGGCATTTCTATAGGAGATTCTCAAAGTGATTTTACATCGAGCAGGGCTTTATCTGAATTTTATG
>Ga0209541_10011130_pt1 | contig 14138 bp, 14 predicted proteins | sample RifCSPlowO2_01_FD_184027 | JGI IMG/M metagenome (GOLD analysis project Ga0209541, IMG submission 184027) | Groundwater microbial communities from Rifle, Colorado - Rifle CSP2_plank lowO2_0.1 (SPAdes) (version 2) | ecosystem: Environmental > Aquatic > Deep subsurface > Groundwater | place... | reverse complement strand
ATTCAGGAGATACATATATTGGTGAGAAACTTGGTGCTATATTATTTTATAATGATGACCCCAGCACAACTGGAACAAGCAGACGTATTGGTGGAGCACTTAAAATGGTTTCAGTTAATGAATTTGGTGGATCAAGAATAGCAATATCTTCTGGAACACAAGATCCAATTACTGTTTTTGGTCAATCTGCAAGTTATTATGATAATTCAACTGAAAGAATATCTATTTTAGATACAGGTTTAGTTGGAATTGGAACAGCAACGCCAACATCAAATTTAACTGTTGGTGGAAATATTAATGCAACAAATGATATTTGTGTTGCAGGAGTAAATTGCATTAAGAATTTAAGTAAAACATTATATAATTACACAACTGCTTCTGGTTGGAATGATATTGGAACAGATGTAATCTTAGTAACATCAACAGATCAAGTTGGAATAGGAGTTGCATTACCAACATCAGCATTAAATGTATCAGGAAGCGTAGGTATAGCAGGAAATCTAAATATTTCAAATACCTTGAATGTCTTTGGAGGAGCAAATATAACTGGAGGATTAAATGTTACAAATGGATTAAATGTTTTAACAGGAAATGTAGGAATTGGAATAGGTAAGAATCCAACAAACACTTTTGTTAATATTTATCATCCAAAAGATATAACTAATTTTGGAGCAGGAACTATTACTGCTGTTAATATTTCACTTATTACTTCAGGAGGAGGGATTCCTTTACCTAATCTTAGAGGTCTTGTTGTTGAAGTATATTCTTCTGATAATGACGTGAATAATTTTGCTGGAATTTATTCTGCTTCTTCAGGTTTATCAGGAGGGGGTACAGGAAGTGGATATGCAATTTATGCTAATAATACTGCGAATCCGGATTATGGATATGGAATTTATTCTGTATCTAGTGCAGGAGATCTTGAATCTTATGGAATTTATGCATCCGGAAGAAATGTCGCGGTAGGAGGAGAAAATTATGGAGTTTATGGAACAGCTATAGGAGTATCAGCAACAAATTGGGCAGGATATTTTGCAGGAAATTTAACTGTAACAGGTTCTAATATTGTTCTTGGAGGCGACCCAGGTTCTGTTTTAACTATTGGAACAACAACTTCAAACGGAGTTGTTGAAATTGAAGATGCAGGTGTATGTATTGGAACAGCAGGATGTACAGCTCCTACAACCCAAGGAAGATTATTAGTTGCAGGAAATATTATTGCAGGAACAACAACTAATAGTTATGCTTATAATAGATTTGGAACTGGAGCAGGTCCATCCTCTGGACAAGTTGCAGATGCTAATGATGTTTATATTTCAGATGATCTTGAAGTAGATGGTGATGCTTATATTTCAGGAACAGGAGGAACAGCAGGAGCTTACTGGACTGTTGCAGATATCGCTGAAAATCTCCATACAATTGAAAGCAGAAATAATAAAGATATATGCAAAGGAAATGTTGGATGTTTAAAGAATAATACAAAAGATAATTTGGATTATGGTGATTTAGTTTGTATTGATCAATCTGTAAATAGATCAATTAAAAAATGTGATAAATCAAATTCAAAACTTGCTGTTGGTTTTATTTCTGAAACTTTTGTTTTAAATGTTGGAAGTGCAGAGGGTTATCCAATTGCATTATCTGGATTAGTTCCTGCTCATGTTACAAATGAAAATGGAAATATTGTTCCAGGTGATTTGTTGGTTTCATCTTCAAAAATAGGATATGCAATGAAAAATGATATTCCATTAGATGGAACAGTTGTTGGAAAAGCATATGATTTTTGCGATAAAAAAGATTGCAAGATTGCAGTTTTTGTTGCTGTTAGTTAATAAAAATTAGTGTTATATTTTATAAACATGTACATTATAATGACTATAAAAACAAATAATAAGTACATTATAATGAATAACCTTTGGATAAACTTTGAAAATATCCTAAAATTGAGCTTAGAAAGCTTTAAATAGTACAATAATATACTAAAATTGTACTATGGACAACATAATCAGAACAATATTAGCAGAATGGAAAGGAAAAAATATCCCATTAGTAATACCAAGAGAGATAAATCTTCAAGAATATCTCAATATGAAAGTTAATAAAATCATAGTTTTAAATGGGTTTAGAAGAGTTGGCAAGACTTATATTTTATACGGCTTAGCTAATAATCTCTTTAAGTCTAATTCTAGGGAAGAAGTTGTTCATATTAACTTTGAAGATGAAAGAATTCCTCTTAAAACAGAGTTTTTAAGTAGCCTACTTCCGACTGCTGATGAGTTATTTAACAAGAAAATTAAATATCTTCTCTTAGATGAATTGCATAATATTCCTAATTGGAGTAAATGGTTAAGAAGAACATATGATAATCGAGATATTAGAATTTTTGTTTCTGGATCTTCTTCAAGGATGTCTGAAGAAGAAATACCAACAGAATTAAGAGGGAGATTCTTAGAAGTTAAGGTGTTTCCTCTATCATTTAAGGAATTTCTAGAATTCAAGAAAATAAATTTTGATTTAAAGAATTTAGAGTATTCTGAAGATGAAAAGCCTGTTATATTAAAAGCTCTTACAGAATATTTAACTTATGGAGGTTTACCTGAAATAGTGCTTGAAAGTGAAAATAAAAAATTAGAGTTAGCACAATCTTATTATGCTACAGTTATAAAAAGAGATATTGCAGAGAGATATAAAATAAAAAATGAAGAATCCTTGAAAACACTATTAAAATTATTATTAGATTCAAAAGAATATTCTATAAGTAAAACCTATAATAATCTTAAAAGTTTAGGACAGGAAATCGGAAAATCTACAGTACAAAAATATATTTCATATATTGAAAATTCTTATTTTGTATTTAGTTTACCTATATTTTCTTATAAAATTAAAGACCAAATTCAATATCCAAAAAAAATATATTTTATAGACAATGTTTTCATTAATGCAATATCAACGAAATTTATGAATAATTTCGGAAGACTTTATGAAAACCTCGTTGCTGTAGAATTAAAAAGAAGAAAGGAAGATAGTTATTATTGGAAAAATGCTGAAAAAGAAGAATTAGATTTTGTCATAAAGGAAGATATTAAAGTAAAACAGTTAATACAAGTTTGTTATGATATTTCTGATCAAGATACAAAGAAGAGAGAAATAAGAGCACTATTAAAGGCAAGTAAAGATTTAAGGTGCGATAATCTCTTAATAATAAATAGAGATTATTCTGGTGAAGAAGATATTGAATGGTTTGGAATAAAGGGAAAAATTAAATTTATTCCTCTTTGGAAATGGCTGCTAGAAGAATCAAAATAATTTGTAAGACAAATTATAGTGAAAGACAGAAGTCTTTCCCTATCTAGTCAACGACAAAGTGTGGAAATATTAATGTCGTTGACTATAAGGAAGATTTTTAAGTAGAATGTTTGTTAGTTATTTATGGAAATTAATAACGAAGTCACTTTGAATGAAGTTATAAAAAAACTTTCAAAATTTAATTATGTTAATTGTATTTACCTTTTTGGAAGTCAAATTAATAAAAGAGCAAGAAAAGATTCAGATATAGATATCGCTATTATTACCAGAAATGCAACAAAAAGTCAAGAATTAAATATTATGGGGCATAGTAGCAATAATATTGATATTTCATTATTTAATAGACTTCCTTTAATAATTCAGTTTAGAGTTTTAAAAGAAGGAAAATTAGTTTTTTGTATAGATGAAAAACATCTTAATGAAATTAAAATGAATATTTTTAGAAAATACTTAGATTACTCTCCTTTTATTAATAGATTCTATAGGAGGATAATTGAAAATGTATGATTTGCAAAGAATTGGAAAAATTATTTCAGATATAGAAAAATATATTAAAGATTTAGAGAGTTATAATCTTTCATTAAATGATTTGTATGAAAGCAAGAATTATAATGCTTCTTCTATGTTAATATTTGCTGTTCTTAATAGGGTTATTGATTTAGGAAATGAAATTATTTTTGCAGAAAATTTAGGAGCACCAAATACTTACCAAGACATTATGATTATTTTGAGTAAAGCCAATGTTCTTAATAAAGAACAAGCTGAAAAGCTAAATAAGCTAATTAAACAAAGAAATGTTTTTGCTCATTTTTATGGAGATATTAGTGAAAAAGAGCTTTTTAAAATAATTAAAGAAATCCCAGAAGTTAATAATTTTTTAAAAATAGTTAAAAAAAGAGTGAAATTTTAAGAATTTTATGTCGATAAACTAACGTAAATTGCAAAACCATAAAGTTTAAATATTCTTTATTTTTGATGAGTTAATGAAATTAGAGAATATTTTATATTCTACAAGAAAAACACTTAGAAAAGGCGCAATTACAACTTTAGTTGGAGTTGGTTTATTAGGAAGTTCAATGTTTTATACTAATTCAGCTAAAGCAGATGATGTTCTTGCAACTAGTGATGTTTCTACTGTTACTTTAATTGACTCTGATGGAGATGGTTTAACTAATGATCAAGAAGCAGAAATAGGAACAAATCCAAATAATTTTGATACAGATGGAGATGGATTTGGTGATGGAATTGAAGATGCTAATAGGGGTTCTGCTGATGGAAATCCTTTAAGTTCAGACCAACCTGATTTGGGTGTAGCAGGAGGAATGTATAGGGATTTTGTTTCTATTAAACAAATTACTTCTGGAATTTCAAATAATGTTCTTGCTTCTGCATGGTTATTAGATGGAAAAAAAGCTATTGTTTATATTGAATCAGATGAAAATTTTAGTAATGGAACTTTATTTCTTAAAGATCTTTATGATATGTCTAAACCAAGAAAAGCATTAGTAACTGATTTAAGTGCAGAATTAAGAGAACTTGGAAATGATCTTTTAGGAAATTATATTTTTTTCCATAATAATGATCCTGCTTCTAATGGAAAAACAGCTGTTTTTAAAGTTGATGTTAGGAGTGGAGAAATAACAAGAGCAATTCCTTCTCCTTCACAAACATCGCTTACTTATAATATACGTAATCCTTCTTTAGGAAGTGAACTTGCAGTAAATGTTCGGGATGCAATAGTAGTAGTTGATGCTGATGGTGTAGGTTTATGGGCCGTTGCAGAAACAGATTTACCTAATGCAGCAACAGGACAATTATGGGCTTATCAGTTAAGTACAAATCCAGCAACATATGGAGAATGGGTAGATGAAATGACAAGGGTTCAAGTGACTAATTATCCAAATAAAACTTTTAGGCCAAAAATATCAAAAGATTTGAAAAAGATTATGTTTAATAGCACTGATGTTGGATTAAGTATAAGTAAGAGGGATTTAAATTCCTCTAATGACCTTACTGCTGTTTTACAAGGACTTTTTCCTTCTTTGACTTATTCTAGACCAACTCCTTTAGAGTTTTTTAATTCTTTTAAGGTTTTCCCTCTTGGTTTCAGTAAAACAACAAGTTATTTTTCAAAAGATAAAAATAATGCTTATGATGTTAATGATCCTTTGGATTTTATAGGAACAGATTTTGATCTTTTCGTAAGAGGTCCCCCTATGATTGATTTAGTTCTTCCAGGAGATCAAGCATTAGGAAGTGTTTCTCAAGATAGAGTTTTATTTTCCTGTAATTATTTAGGTGATGGAATTCCTGAAGGAAACTATAATTTATTTTTGGCAAATTTTGGCACAATGTCAAAAATCAGAGATGGAATGGAGAATGATCTTCTTAATGGTTTTGTAACACCAAATTCAGTATTTAGTGGAAACAGGCATGAACATGTTGTTGTTGTTCCAGGGGGAGGAGAGAGTGTAATATTTTCTTATCCATTGCTTCAACCAGATAATATACAGGCATCAGCTGGGATTACATCAATTGCAGCAAATGGGCCAGAGGGACTTTCTTCAAGAAAACAAAGTCCTACTTCAGATATTCCTGGTTATTATCAAAACGCTACATGGACTCCAGATGAGCTTGTTGTAAGAAATCAAGATGAATCTATGTCATTGTTAGATGAAGCAAATATCAGCATTGGATGGAGTGTTGTAACAAGCGCGTCAAGAGGTGGAAATGATATCACTTATCAGCCTATTCCTAAAGAAGATGTTTTAGAAAGGAACTTAGAAAAGAGAGAAATACGTTATTTAGCTAGACATTATACTGATTATGGTTTTTATGCTCCAATACTTAAACCACAACATGAATCAGCAGTTATAAATTGGGAATTAATGGATAACAGCCATGATTGGGCATATGATAAAAATAATGATGTTAATAATTATGATGCAGAATCTGTAAATGAAAATTATCAAGTTTATGATAACAAAAAAGAAAAGCCTTTTGTTCTTGAACTGAAGGATTATAAACCTTAAATTTAGTATTAAAATAAATTTTAATTTTGAGAGTATAATTGTGATAGTAAAGAAGGCAATATAAATGTTGATGATTATAGATTATATGTGGCTATTAACTTATTATAAACTGATTAGGGCATATTTAGTGATTTTATATTGTTCTTTATTAAATGGACTTTTATGAGTAATTTGAATTTTATCAATACAAAGTAGAGGTGATATTTATTAAATCTTATTGGTTTTACGGTTATAACAATTGTCATTTATCATTTAGAAATATTTAAGTAGAATTTGTTGTTCTTATTTTTATGAAAAACAGAACTAAATTTGTTTCAATTATTCCTATTTTTGTTATACTTTTTGTTGTATTTTTATTAATAGGTGTTGAATTTAGTTTAAGAAGACAACAACCTGCACCAGAAACTATCTTGATTAAAGTTCTTAAATCAGATGGAAAAACTCCTGAAATAAATGCTACTTGCAAAGCAGATATTATTGCAAGAAAAGGAAGCATTGAAGATAAACCATTAATGAAAATTGAAAGTTTATATGATTATGTTGATATAAATAAAATAACTATACTTGATAATAAAGGATATTATAAACTGGATACAGGGCTAAATGATTATAGGGGTAATTTTGAAATAAAAATTGTCTGCATTTCTTCTGGAAATGCTGGAGTAAGTTATACTATTTTAAATAACACAAATCTTCCTTGTGAAATTAAAGAAAAAGGGTTTTTGATTTGTTGATTTATTTTAAAATTAGTTCTAGTTGATTCTTGAAGCTAATTTGTTAATTTATTGTTATTCCCCCGCCCACCCTAAAGACAGGAAAATTATTATGATAAAAATTGTTTATTTCTAAATCTGGGTTTAATACCCCACAGCTTGCTGTGGCAGATTTTGAAAGACTGAAATTGCTGGTCGCTGAAAGCGAAAAATTTCGCAGTGAATACTTCGTAGCTTGCTGCGGAGATAGCGAAATTTTAGGCAATTTCTTTATTTTTTAATATTTTACTCTTTTACCATCCACTTCTTATTTCATCTTTAAGCTCCTGAGCAGATTTTTTTGATTTCCATCTAGGAAATTTTCCGAATAACTCTCCAGCTAAAGGTTTCTTTTTAATTTCAATAGTGATGTTATTATTTTCTTTTATTTTTTTTATGTTGTTTTTCATATAATTCTGTTTTAAAAAGATACAATTATTGACACTTTTTTAAACAATAGAAAAGTTTAAATATACTTCTGCCTTATATTCTAAATGGTTAGGGATAATAATATAACTAAAATTTATGAAGCGCTGCTTAACAGATTAAATAATGTCTGCAGTAAGGAAGAAATAGTTTTGATTATAAAAGAGTTTAATAAGAAATTTAAAACAAAAATAGAAACTGATATTGGAATAAAATATCTTTCAAGGCATGGTTATATTAAAAGGATATTTTTAAGTTTTTATTATGTTAATTCTGCAGATGAACGAAAAAGAAGATTTTGCAAATTTGAAGACAGAGAGCTTTTGTTTTTAGTTTTAAATCGGTTAAAGTTAAAATGGTATCTTGGATTATCCTCTGCTCTATACGAATCTGGAAAAATATGGCAAACTTCCGTAATAATAAATATCATCAACAACAGATTTAGTGGAAAAAGGAAGGTGCTTAAATTAAATATAAGATTTTTTAAAACAAAAGAAAAAATGATTTTTGCTGTTAAATCATTGAAGACAAAAAATAATATAAAATATTTTTACTCTGTTCCTGCTAAGACTTACCTTGATATGATATACTTCAGAGTTACTGATAAATCTATTAAAGATGAAGACATTAAAAAATATATTAAAAAGTTTCCAAAATGGGTAGAAAAAAAATTAATCTAGAAAAATATATTTCTGAAGTAAAAAGAAATATGAACTTGTCTGTTCCAGATGCTCTTATTGAAAAAGACCTGCTTCTAACATTAGTTTTAACAGAGTTTCAAAAATATGGTGGTGTTTTTAATGAATTAATCTTTAAAGGGGGTACTTTGCTATCAAGAAATTATCTTAAATATCATCGATTTTCTGAAGATTTGGATTTTGTTTATAAGGATTCTAATGAATTAAGGAAACTTACAAGAAATAGGAGAGAGAGAAAAATAAAGCAATTCATAGATGTTTTTGTTATCAAGTTAAAAGAAGTCGCTGAAGCATTAGAATTGGATTTTTCAACCAATAGAAGTGACCAAAAGTATTGCAGTATTTTAAGCGGAAGAACAGTTTACATATTCAGATTATATTATAGTAATGAAAAATATATTAAGGTTGAGATTAATTTTATTGAAAAGACTATAAACAAACCCATAGAAATGGTCACAAAATCAATTACTGATTTCTTTGATTCAAAAGAACTAATGTTTATCTTGGGGTTGAAAACAGAAAATTTTAAAGTCTTAAGTTATTCTATTTCAGAAATTATTTTGGAAAAATATAGAGCAATATTAACCAGAGATTATTTAATGGAGAGAAATTTATTTGACTTATTTCTAATTCCAAACTCACTTGATATTAATATTAAAAGAGTAGTTGATAAAGTAGAAAGTTCTTCTTTAATTAAAAAACAGCTCAAAGGTATAATTGAAAAAAAACTTGATGAATTAAAAAAAGGTACTTTTTTCTCAAATACTGAAATGATTTCAGATTTAGCAATTATAAACTATAATTCAAAAGATTTTGAAAAATTCAAAGAAAAAATTAAACCCCTTCTTGTTATAATTTGCGAAGATTTTCTTAAAAATTATTGATTTTCATAATTAAAACTTACATTATTGATGATAGAGTAAACTATAGAGAAAGACATTAATAACTTACCAAAATACTATGTTTTTCTCTATCTATCAAAGGCACAAAAAGGTAGAATATCAGTGTCCTTTGATATACAAAGACTATTTTGTTTCATAAACATTAATTTTCTTATTATAAACCAATTTTGCTGGGTTGCAATTAATGTTTTTTTCAGTTAATATCAGAGAGATATTCAGTTCATTCGAAATTTCTTTCTTTTTTTCACAGTTTCCCTGGAAAAATTCAATTTGTTTACTTCTCATTCCTGCTGCTAAATTTGAATCAAGTATAGAAACAACATAATTTCTTGTTAAAGGAAATACTGCAAATGAAATAAAGTCATCTGCAATAATTGTGTTCTTTTTTCCATAATTATCTTTAATAAAATTTAGGGATTGGTATTTTGATTCATCTAAGATATTTTGGAATTTTTGTGATTTTGCATTTTCATGAAAAATAAAAAACTGATTTATAAAGATAATACAAAGAATAATTGTTAATGTAATATAGAATATATTTTTATTTTTAATAAAAGATTTGGAATTATCTAAAATTGACTGGATTCCAAAAGCTGAAAGAAAACATAAAGAGATGAGATAATAAAAAAATATTCGTGGAAATGGAAGAAATAATGTAAATTTAAATATATAATAAAAATAAGTTTCAATTAATCCAAATATAAATAAAATCAAGATAAAATTTTCTTTGCTTGATTTTTCGTTTGAATTTGACTCTTTATGGGTATTTTTGAATGATTTGAATAATAATGTTATAAATCCAAGAAATGCGAGAAGAAAAGCAGTTGTCCCATAAAATGAAATTGGAGAATATTTTGATTTTATAGGTGTCCATTGCTGTTTGAATATAATAAAATTGTTTATTATAACTAAAAGAGGATTTTCATTTGGGATTTTAATAAGAAATATAATAAATGCAATTAAAAGGAGTGCAACTGAAGATGATAAAATGTAAATATATTTTTTATTTGATTTAAGTTCTTTAAAATTAATAATGAAATTCAGTAATATAAGCAGAAAAATTAAAACAGATGCAGGAGGGTAAGTTATGAGCGTCATGATAAATAAAATTATTGAGTAGTATAATGAATTCTTTTTTTCTGAAAAGAAAAATATGAAAAATAACATTATTAAGGCTATGCTTAAAGTTAATGGAACTAAGAATAAATTTCCATAAATAGCTAAATCACTTTTGAGAAATAAGAAAAAGGTTGCTGAAAATATGCCTATTAAGAAATTCTTTGATATTCTATATGCTAAAAAGAATATTAAGAAAGTGTTTAGTACAAAAATTAGATTTTTTAAGAAGTTAAACCAAAAAATAAAATTATCTTTAAAAATTATTATTAAAATTGCAAGAAGCAGGTGAAAACCACTCTCTAACCGCGGATGAAATAAGGGATATGAAAAGTAAGGGTTAACAAAATCAATTTTTCCTTTTTCAATTATGTCAACTCCTTGTGCTATGTGGGTATATTCATCCGGATGTATTGGAAATGAATTTGTGTTGTAGAAAGAATTAATAAAAAATGCAGATAGTAGTATGATAGAAAGTATAGCATATTCATATTTTTTCATTATTTTGAAAGATTAAAAATATATTTAAGCCTTTGGGATTGAGATTGTTGAAAATTTTTTGACAACAAAGCAAACCTTTAAATAGTTATAACTTGTTATAACTATATGGAATTAATAAAAAATACTATACGCGTTGGAAATTCTGCAGGAGTACTTTTGCCAAAGGAATTTTTAAATACTCAAGTAAAGGTAGTTTTGCAACCATTGAATATTGAAAAGGATGTTATAGAAATATTATCAAAAGAAAAAATATTGCCTAATGTACTTGGAGTTTATTTAGCAGGCAGTTATGCAAGAAATGAGCAAACTATTGAAAGTGATATAGATATATTAGTTATTACAGATAATTTAAATGATAAAATTAAAAATGGAAAATATAATTTAATGTTGGTTTCTAAAGAGATAGTTGATGAAAAAATGAAAAAAAATATTATTCCTCTTCTTCCAATGATGATTGAGGCTAAATCCATTATTAATAAATCATTGTTAAATAAGTATATTAAAACCCCTTTAAATAAAAAAAACCTTAGATGGCATATAGAAACAACAAAATCGGCCATGAATATAGTAAAGGAATACATTAAATTGGCTGAAGAAATGAATATTAAAGTAGGGGATGGCTATGCTTATTCTTTAATTCTTAGGCTTAGAACTATTTACATTATTGATTGTCTAAAAAGCAGAAAAGTATGGACAAAAAAGGAATTTTTAAATTTAATTAAAAATGTGTCAGGTTCTTTAACAGCATATGAGAGGTATCTTGAATCAAAAAATAAAAATGTTAAAGAACATAAACTTCCGGTAGATAAAGCAAAAAAATTAATGAATTATAATAATAAAAAAATAAATGAGATAGAAAAATGGTTAAAGGAGAAAAAAGAGCAAGAAAAAAAAGACTAATTAAAAAGAAAGAAAGTTTGTTGAAAAGAGCAAAGGAACATAGAATAAAGGCAGAAACAGAACTGGGAAGAAAAGATACGACTCAAGAATACTGGCTTGGTGAAGCAGAAAGATTTGAAGAGCAGGCAAAAGATGTTCAATAGATCCTTGATAAGTTATAGAAAAAGACATTAATAACTTACCAAAATAGTATATTTTTCTCTATCTATCAAAGGCACAAAAAGGTAGAATATTAGTGTCCTTTGATATAGTTAATTAAAAAAGCTATAATAAATTATATTATCTGCCTTTGCTTTAAATATTCCCTTGCACGTATTTTAAAAATATCACCTTTCCCAAAAGAATTCAGAAAAATTGAAGAGCTTCCTTTTATCTGTGATTCTATGAACTTTTTTTGATCTTTGAATAACTTCTTATTCTTTTTTATATTTAAGGCATATATTTCAACATAATCCATATTTGATTTGGGTATCTTTTCTAATTTCATTTTATTTCATTCTGAATTATCTGATTATATTCTTCAAATTTATTTTCTTTAAGTATCTCTGAGAAAAATATTCTTAAATGTTTTGCATCAGCAATGTCTTTTTCTCCGCCCAATACTATTTCTTTGTAAAGGATTTCAAATTCTAATGGCGGAATTAAAAATTCAAAATTCTTAATTTTTATCTTTTGCGGATGCGAATATTCAAAATATTTTGCTTTTTTAGAGGCATCAATAGGAATAAATTCTATATTTGGAAACATCTCATTTTTTCTTGCAAATCTAATGCTCTTCATTTCCTTGATATAGGAATAAACTTCATCAACATTATCGCTTTGATAGCACCAAAAATTATTCTTTGTTAAATTCCTAAAAAATCTTTCAAATGCTTCTTTGTTCATAACAGGAACAAGTAAATCAATATCTTCTGTTCCCCTTATCCTTCCAGTAGCAATACTAACAAAACCACTAACAACTAAATAACCAGAATATTTCTTTAAAACTCCTAAAAAGTCTTTAAGGAATAAATCTAAATCAGTTAAATCTCTCTTAATAATTAAAACATCATTCTTTATCTCATAGCTATTTTTCATAAATTATCTTAACTTAAGAATTATTTAAAACTTCCTAATTATGTATAACTGCGTTGCTTATATCAAAGGACACTAATATTCTACCTTTTTGTGCCTTTGATAGATAGAGAAAAACATAGTATTTTGGTAAGTTATTAATGTCTTTCTCTATAAGTTACAATTCTCCGCAGTTATACAGATAGAGAATTGCATACAAAAGGTTATATAATTAATGCAGTTCTCTATATCTTTTAACTCAATTAAATTTCTCCTTTAAAATTAATTTTAAATGCCTTGTACCATCTCTAAAAGTTCTTAATTTAGATTTTCCAATTCTTTTATAATAAACAATAGGAATTTCCTTTATTTTCAAATTTTGCTTTTTAGCTTTAATTAAAATTTCAGAAGCAAATTCCATTCCATCACTCTTCAAATTTAATTTATTCAATGGTTCTTTTTTTATTGCACCAAAACCGCAATGAGAATCAGAAATTTTTATGTTGAATAATAATTTAAGTAAAAAAGAAAAAAATGGCCTTCCGATAGATCTATGCAAAAAAGGAGAAGCATTTTTCATAATAACCTTTCTGTTTCCAATCACAAAATCAATATTAAAATTCTCCAGCTCATTCAAAAATCTTGGAATTTCATAAAAATCATAGCTATTATCTCCATCCCCCATAATAACTACATCGCCATGGGCTTCTTTAAATCCTGTTAAATAAGCTCTGCCATAGCCTTTTCTTGGTTCATAAACTACTTTAACATTAAAACTCTTAGCTATTTCAAAAGTTTTATCACTACTTCCATTATCTACTACAATTATTTCTCCATCAATTAAATTTTCATTAAAAACTTGCTTAATCTTCTTAATGCAAATGCCTATGCCTTTTTCTTCATTTAAACAAGGAAGTATCACACTCACTTTTTTCACACTCACCTTTTCTACATTTCCTATATTTTTCATACTACAAAGAAGAATGTTTTTTATTTAAAGGTTTATATGAAAGGATATTAATTATCATAATCTCTTGAATTATCTATTCCAATTATATAGGTGAGTTAATCATTACTAAAAAATATAGCCATTTAGTTATTATTTCATAACCTTTTCCCCTTTATCTGATTTAACTATGACAAAGGACGTTTTTAATTTATCATAGTTACGCCTTTGCTAGATAGAAAAAGACAAAAAATGATCAAAAATTAATGTCTTTTACTATAACCCTGATGAAAAGTACTTATTAATGGTTATTATATTTTTATAAGGACATTTATAACAAAGAATGTTATGGATAAATTAAAATGGCTATTGTTTAGCGGTATATGTATAGTTAAATACACTAAATACTAATTATTAGTTCTTAATTACCTAACTGCTACAATTAAAGATAAATACGATAAACTTATATAGGTGTAGCCGTTAATATATTTAAGGAGGAAATTTAA
>Ga0209541_10011129_pt1 | contig 14140 bp, 12 predicted proteins | sample RifCSPlowO2_01_FD_184027 | JGI IMG/M metagenome (GOLD analysis project Ga0209541, IMG submission 184027) | Groundwater microbial communities from Rifle, Colorado - Rifle CSP2_plank lowO2_0.1 (SPAdes) (version 2) | ecosystem: Environmental > Aquatic > Deep subsurface > Groundwater | place... | reverse complement strand
TTGCCTATAGAAAATATGATTGAGAAGAGATTGGGGCTTAAGAGCAAAAAAGACATTGAGGCGATAGGGGTGGAAAAATTCAACGAAACTTGCCGTTCGGCTGTTTTGGAAACCGCCGATGCGTGGAAAGAATACATAGAAAGAATCGGTCGGTGGGTGGAATTTGATAACGCCTATATGACCATGGACAACTCGTTTATGGAAAGCGTTTGGTGGGCGCTCAAACAGTTGTGGGACAAGGAGCTTATATATGAAGGGCGGAAAGTTTTGCTGTATTGCCCGCGATGCGAAACGCCGCTCGCTAAAGCGGAAGTGGCGATGGATAACAGCTATAAAACCGTAACGGAAGAAGCGGTAACGGTGAAGTTTAAAGTAAAAAATCCAAAAAAACACAGCTTGCCGGAAAATACTTACCTTTTGGCTTGGACGACTACGCCTTGGACACTGCCGAGCAATGTTGCTTTGGCGGTAAAGGAAGAAATTGATTACTGTTTGGTTGAACAGGGTAAAGAAAACTATATTTTAGCTAAAGAAAGATTGGCGGTTTTAAAAGAAGGATATAAAATTTCGCAAGAATTTAATGGGAAAAAACTTGTCGGCTTGGAATATGAACCGCTTTACCCCCACACCTGTTTCGCTGGAAGCGAAACAGGTGTGGGGGTTTATGAGATTTCAGCCGTAAAAAATTCGGCCTCGCCTTCATCAAATTTCGGCGGAGCAAAGAAAAAATCGCATTATGTCGTTTCGGCCGATTTTGTGACCACGGAAGACGGCACCGGAATCGTTCACATCGCTTCGATGCACGGAGAAGAGGATTATAATGTCGGCATAAAATACGATTTGCCGATAATCCCACTTTTGGACCAAAGCGGGCATTATAATGATAACGCGCCTGAAATTATCAAGGGTTTTTATATCAAAAAAGGGGAGAAATACATCAAAGAAGATTTGGAAAAAAGAGGATTGATTTTCTCCAAACAATCGCATACCCACTCTTATCCGCATTGCCACCGTTGCGAAACACCGCTCTATTACAGCGCGCTTTCTTCTTGGTTTATCAACATCCAAAAAGTGAAAAACAGATTAGTTCAGCTGAATGAAAAAATAAATTGGCAGCCGGAGCATCTCAAACACGGGCGATTTCTGAATATCGTGGAAGGATCGCCGGATTGGAATATATCGCGAAACAGATACTGGGCTTCGCCGTTGCCGATTTGGAAGTGCCATGGGAAAAATCAAAAATCAAAAATCAAAAATCAAAACTGCGGAAAAGAGATTCTGATCGAATCCGTGGACGAGTTGAAAAAACACACAAAAAAATCCGGCAATAAATATTTCGTGATGAGGCATGGAGAGGCGAAGAGTAATACAGACAAACTTTTCAATTCCAGATTAGAAAATAGCCACAAATATCCGCTTACTGAAACGGGTGTGGATCAAGTGTTACATTCCGCCCAAAAACTAAAGAAGGAAAAGATTGATTTGGTATTTCATTCCCCATTTGAAAGGACGAAAGAAACGGCTTTTATCGTGGCGAGAGAAATAGGATTAGCTAAAGAAAATATAATAAGTGACGACAGGCTGGTAGAAATAAATGTCGGCACTTTTGATGGTCGGCCAATAAAGGAATATTACGCTTATTTTTCTTCTGATTTGGAAAAATTCAGCAAAGCCCCGCTGGAAGGAGAGACTTTCAGCGATGTAAAAAAAAGAATGGGAGAATTTTTATATGAAATTGAAACTAATTATCAAGACAGAAATATCTTGATTGTAAGCCATGGATACCCAATTTGGATGATTATTTCAGCGGCCATTGGTCTTGACGAAAAAAAAGCGATTGAAATAGATGAGTCCTTCAAAGCAGGGCAATTCGTAAAGTTTGACTTTGTCCCCTTGCCCCACAACAGAGACTTTATCCTTGACTTGCATCGGCCGTATATAGATGAAGTGGAGCTTGTTTGCCCGGATTGCGGCGGAGAGATGAAAAGAACGTCGGAAGTCCTGGATGGCTGGTTTGAGTCGTCTTCTATGCCGTTTGCCGAATATCATTATCCGTTTGAGAATAAGGAACAGTTTGAGAAAAGATTTCCCGGAGACTTTGTTGCCGAATATATCGCCCAAACCAGAACATGGTTTTACTATATGCACGCCATCGCCGGCATGCTTTTCGGCGATGTAAGTTTCAAGAACGTGATTTCCACCGGCACTATTTTGGCGGAAGACGGAAGCAAAATGTCCAAATCCAAAGGCAATTATACCGATCCGATGCTCAACATGGACAAATTTGGGGCTGACGCTCTTCGTTATTATCTTATGGCTGGCCCGGTAATGCAGGCGGAAGACATTAAGTTTTCCGATAATGAATTAAAAGAAACCCAGGGGAAAATAATAAATATCCTTTGGAATACCTTTAAATTTTATGATTTATACAAAGCGGAATATGACGGCAAAACATCGGCAAGGGAAAGCGAAAATGTTTTGGATAGATGGATATTGAGTCTTCTTGATAATTTGATTGTTGATGTTTCAGACGGATTGGAAAAATATAACACAACCAAAGCCGGAAGACCGATCAAAGATTTCATCAGCGATTTTTCCACTTGGTATGTAAGAAGATCAAGGGATAGGATAAAAGGCGATGACGAAAAAGACAAACAATCCGCTTTGGCGACAATGAGAGAAGTTTTAAACGAACTGGCCAAGCTCATCGCACCGATTATGCCTTTTATGGCGGAGGAGATTTATAGGGGCGTCGGGGCGGGAGAGAAAGAGAGCGTGCATTTGGAAGAATGGGTAAAAAAAGTGGAAAGTGGAAAGTGGAAAGTGGAAAGTTTAATTGAAGAAATGGAAGAGGTGAGAAAAATTGTTTCGCTTGGGCTTGAAGCGAGAGCGAAAGTGGGGATAAAGGTAAGACAGCCGCTTAAAAAATTAAAAATTAAAAGTTATAAAGTTCATAAAGTGAAGAAAGAAATGCTGGATTTGATCAAAGATGAGCTTAATGTCAAAGAGATTATTTGGGACGACAAAATTTTGGGCGAAGTTGAATTGGACACGGAAATTACGCCGGAGCTTAAAGAAGAAGGGGAGTTGAGAGATCTTGTTAGGGGCTTGCAAGATTTGAGAAAGAAAGCCGGCCTTAATACCAGCCAGAAAATAATTTTGTATATTCAAGCTGATGCAGATGCTATGAAGTTTACGGAAAAATTCGCCGAAGAAATCAAAAAATCAGCCGGACTGGAAAAGCTGGAATTCAACGCCGTTGTGGAAGACGGACAGGAAATCTTCACCGACGGTTTTGTGATAAAAGCGAAGATAGGGACATAAATATAAACAATTTGAAAATTTCCTTCAAAAACCTCATTGAAACCTTGACAAGTAGCAATTTGTTTGCTAAACTATTTAAATAGTTCCTTGATATAAAATCACTGTCTGAGACGAGCTTTTTGTGCCTTAAATCAGGGTATAGAAAGCTCGTCTCAAACTGAGGCAAGACGTAATTTTGAGATCGTATGCTCAAATCCAGTCGCCTTCGAGATAATTTCAAAAAGGCTAACAGAAAGGAGTTTATTATGAAATGGACGGACATTCCCGCCGGCACAATAAAAGCCGCGGAACAACGGTTTTGGGTAGCGATCGGCGATAAGGCCGAAGAAGTCGCAGTCCGCATCAACACCGACCCTGCGTTCGTGGCGAACATCGCACGACTCATGATCAACGGCGGTTACAAGTCTTCAACGTCACAGAAGCTCGCTCGCGAGATCATGGGTAAGAACTTCTTCGGCATCGAGGAGGCGATCAAATACTTCGGGGTTAACCCCACGAAGCAACAGCTCGCTTACTTGGCCGAAGTTCCGTTCAGCGAAGAAGTGCTGAAGTCCTGCAAGGACACTCACGTTCCCGTCGCCATGTTCCCGCTGTCGATCCTCGACATCCGTGGCATCGCCAAAAAGCAGTCCGACCAGATCCTGTTTTACTCACAGGACTGGTATAACAAGCAGGCGTTCGCCATGGACAAGGGCGAAGTCGGATGGCAGTTGGTCCGCAAGGAACCGATCGCCAACTCGACATCGAAGACGTGGAACGATCAGCAGGCACTCCTCTCGAAAGACGAGGAAACGCCGACTGCTCGGATCGTGGTTTACACCATGGTCGGCCACTTCCTCGTCACTGGAGAGCGTCTGTTCGAGAAGATCTACGTTCGTTGCGTCGATCTCGACTCGGACGGTTACCGTGTCTTCATTGGCTACTTCGATGCCGATGGTCTCTTCATCTTCAGATGGGACGACGCCTACCGCAACAACCTCATCGGTTTGTCGGCTGCCAGGAAGCAGTGATTCTTGATCCCTTGAGGGCTTGTCCCTCTTGAATACTTGAACCTCCGCAAAAAAATTTTGCGGAGGTTCTTTCTTTTTCATAAAAAAGAAGTTAATATATTTTAATCTTGCTAATGTAGCTTGGATCACGGTTCAAGCTCGCAAGATATCTCACCTTGAGATATCGCCGGAGTGCCAGTAGTCCACGCCTGCCTGTCGGCAGACAGGGATTACGGCAGAGTGCGATTAAGGATAGAGAGAACTTCTTGCTCGTTTCTTGTGGAGGTGTTTAAAAAACTGCTCCCAAATAAAATTCAGGGATGGGAGGATATAGACCTGCAAAGGCAGTAAACCTCGATTCTTGGTGACACGGATGGGAATGGGCAATATCTCGACTCGGACGGTAACCGTGTCAACATTGGCTACTTCGATGCCGATGGTCTCAACATCAACAAATGGGACGACGACAACCGCAACGACAACATCGGTTTGTCGGCTGCCAGGCAGTCATAGCTCTATCCAAAGAAACTCCCACCGATAAAAGTGGGAGTTTCTGTTAACGCTCTCTCGTGGATTTTATCCAGCCTCCAAGCATTCTTCCTATCTCGTCGAGGTTTGCTTCGATGATGATGTATTTCTTGGTGTCAATTGCTTTAACGTCTTTCATGAGGCGAGTGCAGACTCGCAGGAAATTAAGTTTGACACTCGTTTTTTCCAAGGTTGGCAATTTATCCGACTTGGACTGCTGACTTGCAAAAAGAATGCCCTCCAGCACTTCAATCAACAGACCCTCGCATTTTTGCCAGAGTGTGTAGCGGTCTTGTTTGGGTACGGCAAGGCGGAGAGCGTAAAACTCCTTATACAGATCGTAGGATTTTTTGAAGATTGGTATGTCTAAGTCATTCATATATGAAAATTTATAAGGATTTATATTGGTCGATAATTTCTCCCCAAACGCTGTTTCGCGCGTGGGAGATATTCAAGTCCGACAAACGGAACAAGCCTGATGTTGCAGAATTTGAGCTGAATCTTGAACAAAATATTTTTGATTTGTACAGAGATTTGAAAAAAGAGACATACAAGCACGGGCAGTACAAAGGATTTTGGATTCATGACCCAAAGCTCCGGCGAATCCACAAAGCTACGGTGCAAGACCGCGTCCTTCATCATGCCATATTCCATGTCTTGAATCGCATATTCGAGCCGACTTTCATCAATGATTCGTATTCCTGCCGAGTGGGTAAAGGAACGCACAAAGGCATGGAAAAAGTTGCCGACATGATCCGTGCAGTAAGCAAAAATAATACTCATCCGTGCTACGCCTTGAAATGCGATGTGAAAAAATTCTTTGATTCCGTTGACCACATAATTCTCACCTCGATCCTTAGAAGAAAAATAAAAGATATCAAAACGATGCGGTTGATGGAAGAAATTGTTGGAAGTTACACCTCGGATGTCAGGGTGTTTACGAGAGAGAGAGAGAGAGTAAAATACTGCCACTTTTTAATAAAGGGATACCGATCGGCAATCTGACTTCGCAGATTTTTGCCAATATCTATATGAACGAGTTTGACCAATTTGTTAAACATACTTTGAAAGTGAAATATTATGCCAGATATACCGATGACTTTGTGATTATATCAGAAAATAAAAATTATTTGGAAGGATTGCTCCCGCGCTTGCAACTGTTTTTATCAGAAAAATTAAGATTAAAGTTTCACCCAAATAAAGTGACTATCACAAAATATCATCAGGGAGTTGATTTTTTGGGCTATGTTATCTTTCCCTATTGTCGTTTGCTTCGCGCAAAAACAAGAAAGAGAATTGCAAGAAAATTAAAAATAAAAATTGACGATTGTAAAAAGGGGCTTATTTCTGAAAAAAGTCTGGCACAAAGCTTCCAATCGTATCTTGGAGTTTTGTTCCACGCCGACGCATACGAATTAACAGAATCCTTAAAAAACCAATTCTGGTTTTGGTTGTGCGAGTAATGTTGAACTGAGGAGTATTATGGTTGTTTTTTCTTTAATTGTTGATATTATGAAAATTATGAATACCATAACTATCCCTAAAAATTTAATAAAAACAAAAAGCGAAGATTTGATGGTTATTTCGCGAAAAGAATATGAGGGCATGAAAGCCAAAATTACTCCGGTTTTTTTCTTGAAAGGGAAAAAAGCCAGAAATTTGGATAAGCGAGTTGAAGAAGCGTTAAAGGAACACAAAAAAGGAAAAACGGAAAAATTAGAATCGTTTTTGGAGAAAGAATATTCTAATCTTTATAAATAAAAATGAAGATTGAATTTTACCCTTGTTTTAAAAAGTTTTTCAAATGGCTCATCAAATTTATTTGACGGAGGGGATAATTCTGAAGAAAAAAGATTTTGGCGAAGCGGACAGGCTGTTTTGGATTTATACGGAAAAATTCGGAATGATAATGGCGTCCGCCAAAGGCGTTCGTCTGGAAAAGTCAAAACTTCGCGGCAACTTGGATGTTTTTACTTTCGGCGATTTCGCTGTCATTTCTTCCAAAGATTTTTGGCGACTGGTAGATGCGCAGGAAACAATTTCGCCGAAATTGAATCATATTTCGGCTGAACAGACGAAAGTTTTTGCCAGAACGGCCAGTCTTATGATAAGAATGATAAAAGGAGAAGAGCGAAATGATTTTGTCTGGCAAGAACTAAAAGGTTTGTTTTTGGCTTTGTTTGAAAATAAAACAAAAGAAAAAGATTTAAAAAACTTAGAAATAAAGTTTAACGCCAAAATACTGCGCGAACTGGGTTATGTGGCGGATTTACCGAGGACCAAAAAAGAGATCGTCTCGGCCATAAATAGAGCCATAAAAGAAAGTATGCTATGATTAAATAAATTTTTATGGAATCAAGCAATCTTAAAAATCTTAAAAAAAAGCTGTATCAAAAGGGCCGAAAATTTCCCGACCGACTGAAAAGAGAAAATTATCGTCAAGAAGAAAATCAAGCCAGTCCGTATTGGCAAAAAGAAGAACCATCCCGCCCAACAAGCGGAACGGAAAAAATTGATGAGGGTGTTTTTGCTGTCCCTCCAAACGGCATTTTCAGGCGCCTGAAAATTTTTGTTTATTTGCTTGTTGTTTTTGTTATTTTGGCGGGCGGGGCGGCGGCTTACCTTATTTATTCCGGAGGCAATATAGTTTCTTCCTCCAACGTTTCCATTGATGCCAACGGGCCGATCTATGTGGATGGCGGACAGCCGGCCAGATTTAATTTCACGATTAGAAATCAAAACAGCGTTTCTTTGGAAGCGGCCGACTTGATTTTTGATTTTCCGCCCAACACATATTCGGCCGAAGGCGCTTCTTTGACCCGCATCCGCATACCTCTGGAAGATTTAGAGCCCGGAGCGGCGGTAAACAAATCCTTGGACATTGTTTTTTGGGGACTTGAGAACGAGGAGAAAAAAATAACCGCCAATTTGGAATACAGGTTCGCGGAGTCCAACGCCACTTTCGTCAAAAACAAGGATTATTCCGTCAAAATTTCCAAAGCGCCTTTGGGCTTGTCTTTAACCGCGCCTAAAAACGCCGTTTCCGGCCAAAAAATTTCCATTAAAATAGCCGTTATTTCCAACTCCGAATCAGCGGCCAAAAATTTAAAAATGGAAATGAAATATCCGCCCGGCTTCAGGTTTAACAGCGCCGAACCTAGTCCCAGCAAGGGTAATAGCGTCTGGACATTGGGCGATCTGGGCCCTTCGCAAAAAAGCGACATAACCGTGGAAGGGACGATTGAAGGGGAAAATGCCGAAGAGAGGACTTTCACGGCGGCCGTCGGGACAATAGGCGACGACGGTAATCTCAAGCCGTTTGGAACGGCTTCGGAAAAAGTGGCCATAAAAAAATCTCCCCTTAATTTGTCTGTTTCCATCAACGGGAAAGATGATTACGCCAGCACGGCTTATGCCGGAGAAATGATAAGAGTTGATTTAGGATGGGTGAATAATCTTTCTTCCAGCATAAAGGACGCCCAAATTGAATTGGAAATAAAAGGCGGAGCTTACGACCAAAGATCAGTCTCCGTAACCAAAGGAGCTTATAGGAGTTACGATAATAAGGCGGTCTGGAATTCCGCCAGCTTGAAAGACCTTATCTCCATCGCCCCGGGAAGTTCCGGGAAAGCTCAACTCGGTTTTTCCGTAAAAAATCCTCTGCCGATTTACAAGCAAGGAGACAAGGATTTTTTAATTACCGTGGAAGCGAGAATAATAGGGCTCGGAACATCCGATGAATTTGAAAACAAACAAATAGAAGACAACGCTAAAAAAGAAATAAAAATAGGTTCAAAACTCCAAGTTGCGGGAAAAACTTTGCATTATTCCGGACCGTTTCAAAATTCCGGCGAAGTTCCACCCAAAGTCGGCGCGGAAACGACTTATACCATCGTCTGGTCTTTGGCCAATAACGCCAATGATTTGTCGGATGCCAAAATAACCGCTTCCTTGCCGCCTTATGTCAGCAAAGAAAGTTTAGTAAGTCCCGAAGATTCCGATTTGCAATTTGACGAAAAAGGCGCGACACTTACTTGGAATGTCGGAGAGGTGCCGGCCGGAACGGGCGTAATAATGCCGGCCAAAGAAGTGTCTTTCCAAGTATCTTTTTCGCCCAATCTTACGCAAGTGGGGGAAACGCCAGTTTTAGTAAATAAAGCCATCGTGGAAGCGCGAGATGTTTTTACCGATGAAAACATTTCCGCCGAGATTCCGGCCTTGACTATAAAATTAAGCGGCGACCCGCAATCCAAAGGAGGGGATGATAAGGTAAGGGAATAAAACAATGCAAGAATCAAATAAATTGGAAAAAATAATATCGCTGTGCAAGAGGAGGGGATTTGTGTTTCCGGGTTCGGAAATTTACGGAGGGCTTTCCGGCGCTTGGGATTATGGACATTTAGGCTTGACACTCAAAAATAACATAAAAAATTCGTGGTGGAAAAAGTTTGTCGAAGAGCGAGATGATATTTACGGCGTAGACGCGGCGATTCTTATGAATGCAAAAGTTTGGGAAGCGTCAGGACATATCGCCGGTTTTTCCGACCCTCTTGTTGAGTGTAAGAATTGCCACAAAAAATTTCGAGCGGATCATGTGGAAACTTTTGTTAAAAATGGCGGGATGGATAAAATTAAACAGCGAATTAAAATTGGTTTAGAGTTAAGTGAAATAGATAAAAATTTAGGAGAAAAAGTTTTTGACAGTAATAAAAAGGAAATATACTGGGTTTGTGATGTTTGTGATAGCAAGAATTTTGCCACAGAATCAAAACAATTCAACATGATGTTCAAGACCAACATTGGTCCAGTGGAAGACAAAAGTTCCGTATCATATCTTCGCCCGGAAACCGCGCAGGGAATGTTCGTCAATTTCAAAAATGTGATGGATTCTTTTCATCCTAGATTGCCGTTCGGACTTGCGCAGATAGGCAAAGCTTTCAGAAACGAGATTTCTCCCAGAGATTTTCTTTTTCGTTCAAGGGAATTTGAGCAGATGGAAATAGAATATTTTGTTAGGGAGAGCGAATGGGAAAAACATTTTGAGAGTTTTAGGGCAGAGATTTTAAACTGGCTTTCTGACATCGGACTTGGTAAGGGTAGAGTTCACGAGCTTGATGTGTCGGCGGAAGACAGAGCTCACTATTCCAAGAGAACGATAGATTTTGAATTTGACTATCCTTTCGGCAGGAAAGAGCTTTTAGGTTTGGCTTATCGCACTGATTTTGATTTGTCCGCCCATATAAACAAAAGCGGAGCTGACTTGTCTTATTACGATGAAGAAACGAAAGAAAGATTCACTCCTCACTGTATTGAGCCATCTTTCGGCTTGGACAGAGCGATTCTAGCCGTCCTCTGCGAAGCGTACACCGAAGACGAACTCGGGGGAGAAAAAAGAACTTTCCTTAAACTAAAGCCAAATGTAGCGCCGGTTAAGGCGGCTGTTTTTCCTCTGCTTAAAAACAAGCCGGAATTGGTGAATAAAGCTAGAGAAATTTTTACGGAACTAAAAAAAGAAATCTGGCCAATAATTTTTGACGACAACGGCAACATCGGCAAACGCTACCGCCGCCAGGACGAAATCGGCACGCCGTTTTGTGTCACGATAGACTTTGACACTTTGGAAAACGACACCGTTACCGTCCGCGACAGGGATACGGGGAAACAAGAGAGGGTAAAAACGGACGAGTTGGCCAGTTTGTTAAAAAGTAATATTTATGAAAAAGAATAAAAAAGAAATTATAACTGTGCCGGACGAAAGAATTATCAGCAGGATATTTTTAATTAGAGGTAAAAAAGTAATGATGGATAAGGATCTTGCCGAACTCTACATGGTCAAGGCTATTGTTTTTAGGCAAGCTGTTAAAAGAAACATTAAACGATTTCCATCTGATTTTATGTTTCAACTTAATAAAGAGGAGGTAAAAGTGATGGTATCACAAAATGTGATACCATCACTAAAACATTTTGGCGGGCATTTACCTTATGTTTTTACTGAACAAGGTGTTGCAATGCTCTCTAGCATTCTCCGCAGTGAAAGAGCGATTCAGGTTAATATTCAAATTATTAGAACATTTACACATCTTAAGGAACTCCTTTCAACCAACAAAGATTTAAAAGAAAAAATAGAAAACATGGAAAAGAAATATGATAAACAGTTGAGAGAAATATTTGAGGCGATCAAGTATCTTTTAATGGAGGAAACAAAGCCAAAAAACCCGATAGGTTTTTCGGTATAAATTTAAATGATAAATTTTGAGAAAAAAGTTTTGGGTAATGGACTAAGAGTCATTCTCGCTCCGATGAATAATACCGAGGCAGTGACACTTTTGGTGTTGGTTGGTGTTGGGTCACGTTATGAGACGAAAAAAATAAACGGCGTTTCGCACTTCCTGGAACACATGTTTTTCAAGGGCACTAAGAGCCGTCCAGAGCCGGGGCAAGTTCACAAGGAATTGGATAAAATCGGGGCCGACCACAATGCTTTTACCACCAAAGAAGCGACTGGATTTTGGGTCAAAACATCGGCCAAAGACTTTGATGTCGCCTTGGATGTTGTTTCTGATATTCTGTTAGAGCCATTATTTAAAGAAGAGGAAGTAGAAAAAGAAAGAAACGTTATTTTTCAAGAAATAGACATGTATGAAGATAATCCGCGCCGAAAAGCTCAAGAAAATTTGGAAAATATCGTTTTTGGCGACCAGCCAGTCGGTTGGGATATCGCCGGAAGCAAAAAATCGGTGGCGTCAATAAAAAAAGAGGACATTATAAACTACGAGGCGGAGAATTATCTTTCCGAAAATATGACGGTCGTGGCGGCGGGAAATTTTGACAAAGAAAAAGTTTTCGCCAAGATAAGCCGGGCTTTCAGTCCGGTTAAAAAAGGGAAAAACAAAGATTTCGTCAAAGCTAAAATATTTCAAAAAGAAACGCAAGTTAAAATTTTCAACAAAGAAACCGACCAGACCCACTTGGCTTTGGCCGTCAGGGCTTACGATATGTATGACGAGAAAAGATACGCCTTAGACCTTCTTTCCACCTTGCTTGGAGGTAATGTTTCTTCCCGCTTATTTTCGGAAATAAGAGAAAAACTCGGTTTGGCTTACTATGTTTATTCTTGGAGCGACCAACTTAGAGACTGCGGTTACTTGGGAATGGCCGCCGGCGTGCCTCATGATAAACTCTCGGCAGTGGTTGAAAATATTGTTTCAATCTGTTCCAAGATAAAAAATGGCGGCATAACCTCCAATGATTTGGATTCCGCCAAAAGCTATTTGAGAGGGCAGACCGCCTTAAGGTTTGAGGCCTCTGACGAGATAGCTCATTTTGTGGCCGGCCAAGAATTGTTCTATAATGAAGTTAAACAGCCGTCGGATGTTTTGAAGAAGATAGAAGCGGTGGGAAAAGAAGATATTTTAAAAATCGCCGGAGAATTGTTCCAGCCGGAAAAATTAAGCTTGTCGGTCATAGGCAGGCACGATGGCGGCGAAAAAATAAACAAGCTTTATAAAAAAATATTGGTCGATTTATAACATCAAGGTTTAACCTTGCCGCAAGGTTAAACCTTGATGTTGGATTAAAATGAACGATAAAAAATTTTCAATAACGATTACGACAGGGACGGTTATCAAGATAATAGCTGTGCTTATAATGGTCGCTTTTCTGTATTTTATCAGAGACATAATGATGTCCGTCTTGTTTTCTTTGGTCATCGCCTCAGGAGTGGACCCGGCCGCCACATGGTTTCAGAAAAGAAAAATCCCGAGAGTTTTGGCTGTAATTATCGTTTACCTGATAACTTTTTCATTTCTTGGAGGAATGTTTTATCTTATTATCCCCAACACTTTCAAAGAACTGACTTCTTTCGCCGATAATTTTCCGGCTTACCTGGAAAAGCCGTTTGAAGCCGGAACGGTGGACAAAATTTTCGGCAATTTGCCGTCTTTTGCCAGAGACGCTTTGGGCGGTTTCTTGGGTAACATAGCCGACTATGTCAGCAGTTTTTCCACCGGTTTCTTCGGCATCGCCTCCGCCGCGGCGGGCGGAGCAGTATCTTTTATCCTTATAATCGTTTTGTCTTTTTATCTGTCAATGCAGGAGAATGGGGTGGAAAATTTCTTAAAAATAGTCATTCCGGCCAGGCACGAAAATTACGCCGTCGGCTTATGGCAGAGATGGAAAAAGAAAATCGGGTTATGGCTCCAAGGCCAAATACTGCTCGGTTTTATCGTTGGAGTTTTGGTATATATCGGGCTTACTTTGTTGCAAGTTGAATATGCCCTGACATTCGCTTTGCTGGCGGCTATTTTTGAGCTGATACCGATATTCGGGCCGATTTTATCGGCCATTCCGCCGGTGATGATCGCTTTGGTTCAAAGTCCGTTTCTGGCTTTGGAAGTCGGCATTTTGTATATCATCATCCAGCAGTTTGAAAACCACCTGATCTATCCGCTGGTGGTGAGGAAAATCGTGGGCGTGCCTTCCATTATGGTTATTTTGGCATTGGTCATCGGCGCCCAAATCGGCGGATTTTTCGGCCTGCTTTTGGCGATTCCCTTGGCGGCGGTGGTCATAGAAGTTCTTGATGATTTGAATTTTCGCAAAAAACAGGCGGTTAAGGAAACATAAAATAAAATTCTCCGACAGTGCCGTCGGGGAATTTTATTTACTTATACATTTTTCTCGCTTTCTCTATTTCTTTTTTGGCGGCGGAGGCGTTTTCCCAGCCGAGAATTTCCACTTTTTTGCCCTGCAGTTCTTTGTAAGTCTGGAAGAAGTGGGCGATTTCTTTCAGGTGGTGAGTGTGGAATTTTTCTATGTCAGAAATGTCTTTGATGTTGTCAAAGCGGGGATTGTCGGCCTGCACGCCGAGAATTTTGTTGTCTTGCTCGCCGGAGTCTATCATTTTGAGCAGGCCGACCGGCCTTACTCTGACGACGCATCCCGGGAAGAGCGGATCGTTTCCCAAAATCATCACATCGGCCGGGTCGCCGTCTTCGGCTTTTGTTTCGGGGATGAACCCGTAGTCGGCCGGATAATGCATCGGGGAATACAAAACCCGGTCAAGAGAAACCATTCCCGTTTGCTTGTCTATCTCGTATTTATTTTGGCTGTCTTTGGGAATTTCCACTACGGCGTTGAATATCTCCGGCGCCTTGTCTCCAATTTTTACGTTTAACAATGACATGTGTTTATTTTTACGGATCGCAAAACTCTATTATTCGCTCAGCTCGCATAATTTTCTGCTGAAAATTTGCTCTACTCGCGCCGCCGCGCTCCGTAAGGCGTCGCTCATAACAGAG
>Ga0209541_10011128_pt1 | contig 14140 bp, 15 predicted proteins | sample RifCSPlowO2_01_FD_184027 | JGI IMG/M metagenome (GOLD analysis project Ga0209541, IMG submission 184027) | Groundwater microbial communities from Rifle, Colorado - Rifle CSP2_plank lowO2_0.1 (SPAdes) (version 2) | ecosystem: Environmental > Aquatic > Deep subsurface > Groundwater | place... | reverse complement strand
AATTTAAAAGATACAGAAGATGTGAATATTTATAGATTTTTTAAGTTAAAAATTCAGAATAATATTCCACCTATAACGGCTTATCAATCTTATAAGAGCTTTTTTATTCAAAAGCATAATTTATTGCGCAGCACGGGTTCTATCATTAGTCAATTAGAAGAAATTAAAATTAATTCTTTAGGTAAAAGCATAAATAACAAAGAAATAGTATTGGCTCAGATAACCTTTCTTCCGTTCTCAAAAAACCAATTTTTTACTTTCCGTTCAACTTTAAGATCTGCAAGCATATGGAAATTCATTGAATTGTACAATAAAGCTTGTGAATATTTTAAACTTAATAAGGAATATTTTATGTTTACTGAAGCGGATATTGTTGATTTAGCTAAAAGGTATTCATTGGCTGCATAAAATTACTCATTTGTCTTAATCTGCTGCTCTATAATTACAGGCAATAATTTAAGCTCAGCCTTTCTCAAATGCTCCTGAAATGTGGAAATGCCTACTTTTGCAATCTTCGCAAGCTGCTCCAGAGTAATTTTTCTCGGGTAAGAGTAATAGCCATTATTGTAGGCAATTTCAAGCGCAGTCTTCTGGTGCTTTGATAGCTTTGGCATTACATTAGGAAAATAAACATCTGTCAAAGGAGAATTTTCCATTTTAAGGATTTCGCAAATGTCCATGTGGCTTTTCAGCGCTTTAATGAATTCTTCAAGCTCTTCCCTTTTCCATGAAGCGACCTCCCAGTATTCGTGCCCGTCATAATGATTGATTGTAGGCTTGACAAAAATAATATTTTTGTTGTGGTAAATCATCACATGCTCCCCCTCTTTGCCAAGATTGATTTCATAAGTGAAGATATCTCCAGAAACATCAAGATTTGTTATTCTCCTGTCAGCCCTTAAATCCTCTACGAACTTGGCTTTCTGCTTTTCATCGGTGCTTTGAAAATAACACGTGGTTGTCGCATACTTTTTTCCTTTTTTGCCGTACCAAGTGCTGGGGTAAGAAAGAACAACAATATTGAATTTAACGCACCTGTTGACAATAGGGCAGTCCTCATGCTTTAATTTAAGCTTTGTAATCCACATTTTTAATCAACAATTCTTTTTATTACTTCAATTTTATCAAAGTGCCTGTCAAATGAATAGATTTCCTTAATATTGCGCCTTTGCATAAATAGCATAGCTAATGCATCGTTTATTCCGATTTTGTATTTTTTTGCTATTTCAACTGAAATGGCATAATCATTTTTGCTTACGGATTCTATAAGTAGATTATCGTTAAATAATAGCCTCTCAGCAGAGTCAACGGCATAATCATAAGTGGTATGCGCTTCCAAAATATTAAGTACCTCAGAAATATGGACAACTGTAGTAAGCACTTTTTCGTTAGAATCAATCCGATTAAGGATTTCTCGTGCTTGCTTCTTAATAGCCTTGTCACCATTACTAAGCTTTGCTCTTGGCTTTATAATGGCATAAAGAAAAACATTTGCATCTATAAATTTCATCTTATAATTTCCTCAGTTCTTTCTTGACAGCATGCCAATCTGACAGGCTGCTTTTGAGGTCTACTTCTACCTCGGCCAAATCACTCAACTTTTTATGCTTTTTAGGTATAAGACGTAGCTCATCACCTACTTCAAAGAGAACTACTTTTTCTCCATATTTATCCCTCCACTCCTTTGGCAGTAAAATCCTGCCTTGTGGATCAAGGGTCTTTTCTATAACGCGATGCATGGTAAAAGTAAAAAGAAATGGTTATTTATAAATTTTTTGGTTTTTTTAGAATTTTTTACCAAAATAGTTATTTACCCAAACCTTTTGTAGCTCTCTTCCAGCGCCTCTATACCTGGCAGCTTCTTGCCCTCAAAGAATTCCAAAGAAGCGCCTCCGCCTGTACTTACATGGGTTAATTTGTCAGCAAAGCCAAACTTCTCAACAGCTGCAGCACTGTCGCCACCGCCAACAATAGTTGTTGCTTTCAAAGTTGTTAAAAACCTTGCAATTTCTTTTGTCCCATTTGCAAATTTTTCAAATTCAAATACTCCAAGAGGTCCGCTCCAAATAACAGTTTTTGCATTTTTTAGAGTTTGCTTGTAATTTTCAATTGTTTTTGGCCCTATATCAAGCCCAATCCAGCCATTTGGAATGTTATTGCTATCAACAACTTTAGAGTTGGCATTTGCGTCAAACTTGTCAGCAATGACAATATCAACTGGCAATATTATTTTTTTATCTTGCAGTAATTTTCCTGCCAAATCAGTATATTCCTCTTCAAGTTTTGAATTTCCAATATTTTTGCCTTGTGCCTTAAAGAAAGTAAAAATCATCGCACCTCCGATTAATAGTTTGTCAACTTTTTTTAATAGATTTTCTATGACTTTTATTTTATCAGAAATTTTTACACCGCCTAGTATTGCAATAAATGGCTTATCCGGAGCTTCCATTGCCTTGCCCATTATAGTAATCTCTTTCTCAACAAGTAAACCAGCACAACTTGGCAAAAATTTAGGGATGGAACAAAATGAAGCATATTCTCTATGGCTTTGGCCAAATCCGTCGTTTACATAAACATCTGCTAAAGAAGCCAATTTCTTGGCAAATATTTCATCATTTTTTGTTTCTCCTTTATGAAATTGAATATTTTCAAGCAATACTATATCCTCATTTGGGATATGCGAAATTACAGAATCTTGTGTAATGGAATCTTCAGCAAAGAATACTTTTTTTCCAAGCAGATTTTCTAATTCCTTTGCAACAGGCTTTAAAGTAAGCTCTTTCTTTACTTCGTCCAGTGTTTTGCCTTCAGCAAACAATTCTTTTGGCCTTCCCAAATGACTCATTAAAATCAGCTTGCATTTATTTTTAAGAAGATATTCAATTGTTGGTATGGATGCCTTTAGCCTAGTCACATCCCCAATTTTACTTCCTTTTATCGGAACATTATAATCAACCCTCACAAGAACTCTTTTTCCTTTTACATCCAAATCATTCAGAGTGAAAAACTTCTGCATAGAATAAGTGTATTTCAAATATTTTTAAAAGGTTTGTGGTTTTTTTATAAAAAAAGAGGCACGAACACAATCGCAACAATTGACATTAGCTTAATCAGGATATTAAGAGAAGGCCCTGCTGTGTCCTTGAACGGGTCTCCGACAGTGTCGCCCACAACTGCTGCCTTATGCGCATCGCTCCCTTTTCCGCCAAAATTGCCTGCTTCAATGTACTTCTTTGCATTGTCCCATGCCCCTCCTGAATTAGCCATGAAGATTGCAAGCGAAAACCCGGTTACAATAGAGCCAACCAGCAACCCCCCCAATGCCTGCAGGCCAAAAACATAGCCCACAATGATAGGGGTGAATATTGCCAATAATGACGGCACAACCATCTGCTTCAATGCGCTTCTCGTGCTTATTGCAATGCATCTTTCATAATCCGGCTTTGCCTTGCCTTTTGCCAGCCCCTTGATTGTTTTCCATTGCCTTCTTGCCTCATTAACAATGCAGGATGCGGCTTTTCCAACAGCCTGCATTGCAAAAGAGCTGAATAAAAAAGGAAGCATTCCCCCTATAAACAATCCGACAATCACATCAGGATTGGAAATGCTCATAACCTCAATTTTTGTAATTTGAGTGAAGCTTGCGAACAAAGCAAGCGCAGTCAAGGCTGCAGAGCCGATTGCAAAACCCTTGCCTATTGCTGCAGTGGTGTTGCCGACTGCATCCAGCAACTCTGTTTTTTCCCTTACATTCTTTCCTACATTTGCCATTTCAGAAATGCCTGCTGCGTTGTCAGCAACAGCCCCATAAGTCTCTATCGCAAGCGTAAAGCCAAGCGTTGCAAGCATTCCAACTCCTGCAATTGCAATTCCATACAATCCGGCAAACTTATAGGCAATTAAAACAGCAATGCTGACAGAAATAACAGGCACTAAAGTGGACAGCATTCCTATAGCAAGCCCCTGTATTACATTTGTTCCGGCTCCTGTCTTGGCAGCTACTGCAATGCTTTGCGTCGGCTTATGCTTATTTGATGTCATGTATTCTGTAAACAACCCTATAACAACGCCAACTGCCAGCCCCGCCAAAGCTGCATAGAAAATCCCTATATCGAGATTTTGGTATTTTACTAAAACAAATGAGAATATTGCAGCCAAAACTGTGCTTATGTACAAGCCTATGTTTAATGCGCTGAAAAGGTGCTTCTCGTCCTTTGCCTTTACAAAAAATATGCCGATTATTGATGCCAAAATTCCAAGCGCAGCCAATCTCAATGGCAGAATGAGGTAATCTGCGCCAAAAAACATGCCAAGGACCATTGCCGCAATTATGCTGTTCACATAGCTCTCAAACAGGTCAGCTCCCATTCCAGCAACATCTCCTACATTGTCGCCTACATTGTCAGCGATAACAGCAGGATTCCTTGGGTCGTCTTCCGGTATTCCTTTCTCAACCTTGCCAACTAAATCTGCACCTACATCAGCAGCTTTAGTGTAAATTCCCCCCCCTACCCTTGCGAACAATGCAATTGAGGAAGCCCCAAACCCAAATCCATAGATTAAATTTGGATCTTTAAATACAAGATACAGCAAAGAAACCCCAAGTAACCCGATTCCAACAACACAAAGTCCCATCACAGCACCGGAATAAAAAGCAATTCGCAGGCCGTTTCCTATATGTACTTTAGTTGCCTCTGTTGTTCTTGAATTTGCCTTTGTCGCAATTCTCATGCCTATGTTGCCGGCCAAAGCAGATGAAATGCCGCCTATGACAAATGAAATTGCAAGTTTAATGCTAAGAAAAAAATAAAGGATTACTGCAACTATAATCAAAAAAATAACTAAGACTTCGTATTCTTTCTTTAAAAATGTCAGGGCGCCCTTGTGGATTGCCCCAGAGATTTCCTGCATTTTTGCAGTCCCTGCAGGCTTTTTGAGAATATAGATTGCCAGCAATAATGCAACGATTAATGAAAATGCGCTGGCACCAAACACAAGTTCTAACATATTTTTCCTCTTTTTTGTTTTATTTTTATTTTATTCATAGTTATATATATAAATATATACAATTTAACTTACCCTTTTAACCCACAGATAAAGATAAACCAAAAACCCAGCAACCAATAAGAAATTAACAGCATGTATAAGAATGACAATCCACACCAGTTTCCTTTGATTTTGCTTTTTATATTTTTTATTTATCTTATCTTTGATTTTTTTGATTATGTTTATCATATTTTTATGCCTTTGCCTTTATCCTCTTCATCCTGAATATGTTCTCCCTCTCCATTTCCTCCAGTCTCAGCTGGATAAATGCCCTTTGCCTGTCAAGGCTCGGAATCACTACAAACTCAAGCGCGTTAACTCTTCTTTTTGTCTTCTCAATCTCATTGAGCAGCTTTCTCATCGAGGTTTCAACCTCAGCAGCCAGTATTATCTTCTCGACAACCCTTTCATAAGCCGCAGCAGCCTCGTCAATTGCAGATGAATTGTAGATTCCATAGCCTCTTGCCATGAATGCCTTCTTTATTTCAGAGCTTTCTATTTTAGGGACTTTTACCCCCATTACGTTTTTTGCTGTAAGCTTTATGTCAGGAATGTCTTTTATTGCCATTGCAATTGACTTGACTTTCAGGTCGCCTTCAAGGGTTCTTGCAATGCTCATTTTTTCAAGCGCAACTTTATATTCACTGACAAGCTCTTCCCGCAGTGTCTTTGCCCGTTTCAGGATTTCAAAGAATTCCAAAATCAAGCCGTCTCTTTTTTTCTTCAGGAGGTTATAGCCGCCCCTAGCAAGCCTTATCTGCTTTTTAAGCTTCAATAATTCGCTTCTTGTGGGCTTGACGTCTTGTGGCATTTATTTAATTTGTAAGCTGAATGTCTTTTACTCCGTCTTTTTGTAATACTTCTTCCTCAGTTCGGGGCTTATTCTAGTCAATTCGTTCTCCGGTAGTATTCCTAATAATTTCCATCCCAAGTCAAGGGTTTCTGCAATGCTTCTGTCCTCATCTCTTCTCTGCCTGACAAACTTGTCCTCGAACTCCGCGGCAAATTTCAGGAATTTCTTGTCCCTGTCGCTCAATGCCTCTTCTCCAACTATTGCAACAAGCCCTCTCATGTCCCTTCCTTCGGCATAAGCAGCATACATCTGGTCACTAACCTGCTTGTGGTCCTCCCTTGTTCTTGTCGGCCCGATGCCGAGGTTCATCAGCCGTGACAATGACGGCAGAACATCAATGCTCGGATAGATTCCCTTTCTGTGCAGTTCCCTCATCAATACAATCTGCCCTTCTGTGATGTAGCCAGTCAGGTCTGGAATCGGGTGTGTAATATCATCGCCAACCATTGTAAGAATTGGAATCTGCGTTACGCTACCTTTCTTTCCTTTTATAACTCCTGCCCTTTCATAAATTGTTGCCAGGTCAGTGTACATGTATCCCGGATAACCCCTTCTTCCGGGAATCTCCTCACGTGCAGCGCCTATCTCCCTCAAAGACTCGCAATAGTTTGTCATATCGGTCAGTATAACAAGCACATGCGCGTCATGCTCATATGCAAAATACTCCGCAGCAGTCAATGCCATTCTTGGTGTGACAAGCCTTTCGACAGCAGGGTCGTTTGCCAAATTCAAAAATACAACGCTTCTTTCCAAAGCGCCAGTCTGCTCAAAGTCATTTATGAAGTATTGCGCTTCCTCATTTGTAATGCCCATAGCGGCAAATACAACAACGAAATTTTCCTGCTTTCCTATAACTTTAGCCTGCCGAGCAATCTGCAAAGCAATTTCATTGTGCGGCAATCCCGAGCCTGAAAACAAAGGCAATTTTTGCCCTCGTACAAGGGTGTTCATTGCGTCAATCGTCGACAATCCTGTCTGTATGAAATCATGGGGGGATGCTCTTGCAAATGGATTAATCGCCGCCCCTATAATGTCAAGCCTTTTCTCAGGAATCACGTCAGGTCCATTGTCAATCGGCTTCCCGCTTCCGCTTAAAATTCTGCCAAGCATGTCTTTTGAAACGTTCAGCTTTAAAGTGTCTCCCAAAAACTTGACTCTTGAATCAACATCTATGCCTGAAGTTCCCTCAAAAACCTGCACAACGACAATGTCGTCGCTTGTATCAAGCACCTGCCCGTTTTTTATATCGCCGCTCGGCAGCATTATCTTTACAATATCGGCATATCCTATAGGCTCTGTTTTTGCTACAAAGATAAGAGGTCCTGCAACTCTTGTGATAGTCTTGTATTCTTTCATTTTGATTTTGTTATTTAGTGTATAACAAGCTGGTTTCCTCCAAAACTTCTACTTTTAGAGGATGCTCTCGTCTTTGTTTTATTTTAATATTGAATATTTTTTATTTTTAATCATCAATTTTTCAAACCCTCAGCTCCTTCTCCATCTGCCTTGCCAGTTCATCAAGCAGTTTTTCATAATCCTTTACAAACTTTACCTCGCCCAATCTGTCCTTTGCCTTTGTTGCAAGAATCTGGTGCACCCTCATGCCGCTGTCCATTGCTGTGTTTGCCATTTTTGAAAAATTGGATATCGTCTTCATTATTGAGTATGTCTTCTTCAAGTCGCAAAAAGTGTCAATCTCGTGGAATGCGTTCTGCTGCAATAAAACCTCCCTTATCAGCCTTGCAACAAGCAAGGTCAACTGCTGCCTTTCAGGCAGGGCGTCAGAGCCGACAAGCTGCACAATCTCAATCAGCTTTTCCTCTTCCTGCAGTATGGCCATTATTTCCCCAACTAAATTGTTCCAATCAGCCGCTACATTTTTTGAATACCACGGAGCTAAAATCTCTTTATAGTTTGAGTATGAATCAAGCCAGTTTATGGATGGAAAATGCCTTCTCTGTGCCAATTTTGAGTCAAGCTTCCAGTAAACCTTAGTCACCCTTAATGTTGATTGTGACACGGGCTCTGATATGTCCCCTCCAGGAGGCGAAACAGCGCCGATAATGCTTACGCTTCCTTCCTTCTTTGTGCCGAGCGGAATTACCCTGCCTGCCCTTTCATAAAATTGCGCTAATCTCGTTGACAAATAAGCCGGATATCCCTCCTCGCCCGGCATTTCCTCCAGCCTTGAGGAAATCTCTCTCATAGCTTCTGCCCATCTTGAAGTTGAGTCAGCCATTAAGGCGACAGAATAGCCCATGTCCCTGAAATATTCCGCAATTGTAACCCCGGTATAGATGCTTGCCTCCCTTGCTGCAACAGGCATGTTGCTTGTATTTGCAATAAGCACGGTTCTGTTCATCAGCGGCTTGCCGCTTTTCGGGTCTGTCAATTCCGGAAATTCTGTAAGCACTTCCGTCATCTCATTGCCCCTTTCCCCGCAGCCGACATAAACAATAATGTCTGCGTCACTCCATTTTGCTAATTGTTGCTGACTTACCGTTTTTCCCGCCCCAAAAGGCCCGGGAATCGCAGCCACTCCTCCTTTTGCCAAGGGGAACAACGCATCAAAAATTCTTTGCCCCGTTATCAAAGGGGCTTCAGGCCTCAGCTTAACTGTTACAGGCCTTGCAACCCTTACGGGCCAGTTGTGCTTCAATCTTAATTCAAACCCATTGTCCAATTTTCCGATTACGTCATTTACAGTAAATTTTCCGGATTTTATCTCTGCAACTTTTCCTTTTTGGTTTGGGGGAACAAGTATTTTGTGGATAATTCCCGGGTTTTCCTCAACCTCGCCTACAACGCTTCCGCCGGCAACACTTTCTCCGTTCTTAGCAACAGCCTTGAAATCCCATTTTTTAGCGTAATCTAATCCCGGCGCATCGACCCCCCTTTTGATGAAATCCCCCATCTGCTTAATCAGCACAGGCAATGGCCTTTGTATTCCGTCATAGATGCTCCCAAGCATTCCAGGCCCAAGCTCTACCTTTAACGGCTCGCCTGTGTTGACAACAGGCTCGCCCGGCTTGATCCCCGAAGTGTCTTCATAAACCTGGATTATTGTTTTATCGCCCTCTATCTGGATTACCTCTCCCATCAAATTTTCATTCCCAACCCTGCATACGTCATACATTCTTGGCTTTATGCCCTTTGCCACGACTACAGGCCCTGCAATTCTATATAAAATTCCTTTTTCCATGCTTATCTCCACAAATCAACTCCTATAGATTTCTTGATGAGCTTTTTCAGGCTGTCCTGCTCAGTTTTTGTCGAGACAGGAATAAAAACAGGCTCAACAGAAGCTTCAATTTCAAGCCTTTGGTATGGCTCAAGGCTTTCAATCATCCTCTCATCCATAACTACAATGCCTATCTCCTTTTTATTTTTCATGTTTTTAAGCTGATTGAAATAATCGCCTGTCATTTCGATTGTGTCCCTTATTCCAGCCAGTTGAAACCCTACAATGAACTCATTTCCGCCGGCAACAGCTATTTTTACCATTTTCACTCAAATATCAGCTGGCTCTCTATGAAATCCTCTTTCAAGCCGAGCTGCTTGCCTTTCACTATTATTTTTAGGTTTCTGGCTTCAATGTCTTTTGCGAACATGTAGCCCAGTATGACATCAACTGACAAGGGATGCTGGTGCATAAACAAAATAGACTGCCTCAGCAGGTATTTGTAAAGTTCTGTTTCAAGCGCTATCAAAGAATTATTTTTTTTGAACTCTTCAATGCCTTTAGCAATAATGAGCCCGTATTCTATTTTAGCCAAAGATTTTGAAAGCTCGTCCAGGTCATCAGCATCTGCCATGCCAATCATTTTTGAGTCTTTTGCCTTGTTGCCTGACATGATTATGAAGTCCTTGATGGCAGCCTTGTCAAATTTTGCCTTTTTAAGCCTCAGCAGCGTCAAGATGTTCAATATTTCAACTTCCTTCAGCAAAAAATCCCTGAAAAGGGCTCCCTCTTTCGGCAGCCTATCTGAAAATTGTATCAGGCTCGCGTAATAATGCCTGTCAAGCGCGTTTTCAATGCTGATTAAATTCTTTTTCTCATTCAAGTCTTTTAATCCGCCCTTTAATAAGGAAAAATCCACCAGGCTGTTGCCCTTCAAAATCTCTTCAATGGAGCCTTTTTTCAAAAGCGAAGCAAGGAAAGCATAGCTCAAAGTTCCAGCCGCCGTTATTGAATTTATTATCAATTTGTCATCCGTATTTGTAAATTTTCCCCTCAATATTGTTTTGATGTCTTCAATGTCTTTTCTTTTTGCGTACTCCCTGACAAGAAGCCCAATCTCATAAGAAGAAATTCTCATCAGCTTTTTGAAGGATGCTGCCAGATTCCTGGTTAATGCGAGCTCAAGCAGGTCCGCTCCCGAGTAATGCGTTGCAAGCTCGTTAATTTCCTTCCTGTAGTGTGATTCCTGCAGAAACTTTGCAATTTCGCTGAAGCCCATCTTGAGCATTTTATGGTAGTCGTCTCTCCTGAAAAGCAATGCCCGCATCACGACAGTCCTTACATAGGTGTAAGGATAAAATCCAAGCTTTATCTTTTCCTGTTTCAATGGCTCTTTTAGTTTCAGCATTTTAACCGAATAGCAGTTTGTTTATGCCCTGCAGCTCTTTTTCTTTTATGCTTTCCAGCATTGTGTCAAAGCTGGAGTCCACCCTTATTGTCCTTTCCTTGTTCTCGGCAATTAAGCCGCCGATTATATCAATTGGATTTGCATCAAACCCCTTGACAAATTTTGCATCCTTTTTGCTGCAGTAGACATGCTCTGCCTGGATTTCATTTTTTATTTTTTCAATCAGCTTTTTAATATAGTCTTCCCTTTTTTTGTCATCAAGTTTTTCAAGCCTGGCTCTTGCCTCAGCAAAAACACTTTCAATGACTTGCTTCTTTGACTCAAGAAGCATTTTTTTGTTTTCAAGCTCAGCCGCGGCAAGCTCCTGCCTTTTGATCACATCCATCATTTTTTTGGTTTCTGCCTCGCTTTTTTCCCTGGAAGCCTCTGCCTTCTTTTCAGCGTCTTTCATTATCCTGCTGGCTTCTTTTCTTGCTTCCGCTATCAATGAATTTGACTGCTCTTTCGCGCTATTCAATATCTCGTCTTTTACAGCTTCCAGTCCCATCTTAATGATTAGCCGCCTTTTGCCAAGTTCAATATTAGTATTGCAACCACAAGCCCAAAGATGACTATGGTCTCCGGGATTACCGTAAGCACAAGGCCCTTTCCGAAAAGTTCCTCCTTTTCAGCCATTGCACCTACAGCCGCAACACCTATGTCTTTTTCGGCGATAGCCGCCGCGATAGCGCTTAAGCCAATTGCCAATCCAGATGCTATCGCCACCAAACCTGTTGATATATCAACTGCCATTTTTTACCTCCATATTTTATTCTTTCGCTCCAAACGGCTGGTACCTTTTAGCCCCGCCATGGAAAAATTTTGAAAAAAACTCGACATAATGAAGCCTTAATGAATGCAAAAAGCTTCCGAGCAAGCCGAGCATTAAGTTGATTATGTGCCCGACTACAAGTATTAAGACTCCAATCAGGATGTAAACCCCTCCCTGATGAAAAAACTCTTTTGCAGAATCATTTATAATCACAGCCAATACAACTGACGACAAGCCGATTGCCATAAGCCTTGCATAAGAAAGTATATTGGTGAATATTGTCGGCAGCTCCATAAGCCCTCTTATGCCTTCTGCCTTCAGCAGCATTAAAATTGATGCCGCTAAAAATGCCGCTCCTGCCAATGGCGATACTGAAATTTTTTTGAAATATGACAGGGCAAGAATTGCAACACCGATTTCCAGCACGATCCAGCTTGCTTTTTCATAGACTGCTGCCATAAAGCCGTGCATCTTGAGTGTATTAATGAATCCAATTACCAGCCCTATATTGACATGCACTGCGCCTATTGCCAGCACTACGTAAAGAAGCCTGAACATCTCATGCTCCCTGCTTATTATTGGATGGGTAAACTCGTATCCAAAGAACTCTCCGAATAAAAGCCCGAATAGCATGGACACAAAGGAAGCAAGCATCAGCACATTAAAGAATTTATCTGCCTTTATTTTTCTTTTCAAAAGCCAGAAAATCGCAAAGCTTGCAATCCCGTATCCGACATCGCCGAGCATTATTCCGAAGAATATGGGGAATGTCAGGAACACAAAAAAAGTCGGGTCTATTTCCCTGTAAGTCGGCATGCTGTAAAGGTCCATGAAGAACTCGAAAGGCTTTGCAAATCTCGGGTTTTTCAGCTTTATTGGTACATTGTCATGTGCTTTGGCAGGCTCAAAATGAACAAAAACCTTGTTTTTGCCTGCCTTGTTCAGCCTTTCAATTGTTTTGTTTAAGTCCTCTGCAGGAACCCATCCTTTTACCAGAAAACTGCTTTGCGTGGATGCAAACTTCAATGGCGCTTCCGCCTTTTCCAGCTGCCGGCTTAAGAACATTTCCGAGGCAAGCAGGAATTCTTTATGCTCATTCTTCAAAGCCTCAATTTTTTTATTTGAATCCACTATTTTCCTGCTGTGCCTTGCATTTTCATCCTCTATTCTTTGCAGGTTTGCTGATGCAGTTCCATTCAAATTTGATATGTTTGAAAAATTTACATGGGAAAAGCTGTTTTTTTGCAGCAGTCCCTGCACCTTGTCCCTGATTTTTGCTTCTGCAAACAGGACTATGAAGCTTCGCTTTTTAGCGCCGCTGTTAAGCAGCATGAAATTTTTTGTCAATTTTGAAATCTCTTCATTTAATGCTGAGGCATCTTTCACATAGCCGGTGAAATACGCCAGTGACCTGTATGCCGTGAAGTATTCAAGGGGAATATTGATATCTTTCAGGATTTTAAGCTCCTGCTTCGTAGCCTCATTTTTCGAAATCAATTCCTGGCATTTCTTCAACTCGTCCAAAGCCGTGTTTAAATTCTCGCCAAGCTTTTTTGCTGCTGGCATGATATCCGGCAAGCCTTTTTTTGGCTCAAATTCAGCTTCCTCTTTTTTTATTCCCAATGCAGCAATCAAAGCCCTTACTTTAACCAGAGCCTCAGAAAGATTTGCCGCGCTTCCAAGCGGCTTTCCTATGTCAGCCAGCTCATTTTTTGAGTGCTCGACAATGTGCAGCACTTTAAGCTCATGCAGCTCCCTGATGATGGCTTCCTGAATGGCTTTTGGGCCCGTTATTATTATGCTGCTCATATCATAAGGCTTCAGCATTCTACATCATTTCCTCGAATTTTTTGATTACAAAGTCTACTGCTTTCGGAATATTTTTTTCAGCTTTTGCCCTTAATTGCTTTGCTATGGCTTTCCCTTCAGCCAGTTTTTCTTCCCTTATAAGCTTGGATTTTTCCCTGAATTCTGCCAGCTTTTTCTCCTGAAGCCTTTTTCCATCCTCTTCTTTCTCAGCCACTGATTTTGAGGAATTTCTCATTGCTTCCTGGATTATTGACTCTTTCTCGCTTTGAGCCCTTTCAATAGCTTCATCTGCCTTTTTTTCTGCTTCCTTGATTTCACTCAGGATTTCAGCTTCCATTTTTGGAAAATCTGCGCTATAGGGGTTATATATAGAGAACTTTGAATAATCCATCATTTTACCACTTTACTTTCACATGTCGTCAAATCGCAGGGCGATTTGCGAGCATGCTCGAGAATCTTTGATTCTCGACATATTGTGGAAGTCAGCGATGAAGTCGCTATACATCCAAAGTTCTCTTAGAGAATTTTGACAAGTTAATAAATAATCAAAATTCTCTATAAAGTTTATTGGTTTTACTTTTAACAAAGAAGTTTTTTAAGGGCTTTATAAATATATTGTAGGTAAGTTTTAAAATACTGCCAAGATAGCTGTTTATTTATGCGCCGGTAGCTCAGCTTGGAGAGGCTAGCGAGCACTCGCTTTGCTTCGTGCAAATAGAGCGAAAGGTTCCTAACCTTTAGGCCGGGAGTTCGAATCTTCCCCGGCGCGTTTTCGCTTATAGCGGCTGCCTCGTACTTATGAGGAACCCTTGGAGTAGTGCTGCTTTGGCTTGTGAGCGAGTTCGTGTGACTTGTGAGGCTCGTGAGAGACTCACTCGCCAGCTACCAGCTCACTCGCATGTCACACGCAGTATGAAAAAAGTTATCCGAAGCGAGAGGGCAGAAAAGAAATAAGGAGTCACATATGCTCCAAAGCCTTTTCCATTACTGGAATCACTTTCTCGGCTTCGTCCTTGAACATCCTGCCAAGCT
>Ga0209541_10011127_pt1 | contig 14141 bp, 24 predicted proteins | sample RifCSPlowO2_01_FD_184027 | JGI IMG/M metagenome (GOLD analysis project Ga0209541, IMG submission 184027) | Groundwater microbial communities from Rifle, Colorado - Rifle CSP2_plank lowO2_0.1 (SPAdes) (version 2) | ecosystem: Environmental > Aquatic > Deep subsurface > Groundwater | place... | reverse complement strand
TGAGCCATAAACGGACACCAAAAAGCCCCATCACGACCATGGGGTGGTGTAAGAGTCATATTGTACCCTAACGATCCACTTCGGTCAATACTACGGGTCCAGATGGCCTAATGACGAGGGTATGTTCAAAAACCGCCGACAGACCATGATCTTTTGTGGCTAGCGTCCACCCATCCGGATGGTCATAAATGATTTGCCCGCTGCCTTTTGCATAAATGGCTTCAATGGCAATCGTCATGCCAGGTTCCAAAAGTGGTGTCGATTCAATCTTGCCACGAATAAATCCCGGAATCTGGGGATCCTCATGAAGCTCCCTTCCCACGCCATGACCTACTAGTGACTTAACAATGCTATAACCCGCACCCACAATGGTATCTTCGAGGGCTTTTGAAATGTTCCCTACCCGATTTCCCGGACGTGCCTGGCCAATTGCTTTCCGAAGTGCGTCTTGCCCAACGCGTAAAAAATCAGTCTCTTTCTCATCAATAACTTTGGTCCAAGCGGTATCGGTGTGGAAACCTTTATAAAGTATCCCAACGTCAATCGTGAATATATCTCCGTCTTTAAGTTTGTAATTTGTCGGTATACCATGCACGACCACATCGTTCACACAGAGACACGTTGCCCATTTATAACCCCGGACGGTCTTAAACGACGCCGTCCCACCGCTCTCGCCAATACGTTTATCTGCATGAGCATCAATGTCCAGAAGCGTTACTCCTGTTTTTGAAAACTCGAGAAGATCCTGCAAAATTACCCCCAGCTTCTTCCCGCCCTCCCGCATGAGGACTAATTCTTCCGGAGTTCTTATGGCTATCATAGAAGTCCTCTGTTGGAAAGTTCCTGTTTAATCGCAGCGATGACTTGGTCTTGAGACAGATGTGTCGTATCAAGCTCCCATGCATCTGGAAGCTTTTTAAGTGGATCAACAGCACGCATTGTATCTTGAAGATCACGCTGTTTGGTATCTTCGATGACTTCCTCAAGTGTTTTTTGTATTCCCTTTTTTTGAAATTGTTTGAAGCGACGCTTTGAACGAACTTCTAAACTTGCTATCAAATAAATCTTGAGTTGAGCATCCGGAAGAACGCGTAAACCAATATCTCTCCCCTCCATGACAACAGATTTTCCTTCCGCTTGAGTCTGTTGAAGTTTGACCATCTCGTGCCGAACCTCCGAAATGCTACTCACTATTGGGGTAATAGAATCCGCTGCCGGTGTAAATAATTCATCCGTTACATCGACTGCATTGAGCATAACTTTTACTGGATGGTTGCTATGTATACCTGGAGGTTCAAAGCGAATTGCAAGGCCGGAGAGTAATGCTAAAACCTTCTTTTTATCATGCGGGTCAACGTTATTTGTAATGCATGCGTAGGCCACTGCACGATACATCGCGCCGGTATATACGTATGTAATACCAAGGTTGTTTGCAAGAGAACTGGATATATCACTTTTACCTGCTCCGACAGGCCCATCAATGGCTATATGCAATGGGGCATCCATCAATGTCCTTTCTTGAGGAGTAATACACCATCAACTGCGGCGTAGAGGGCATCAAGTGAGCTATTATTTTCGACAATAAAATCAGCCTTTCCCAGGCATTCTTGTACGCGTAGCCCAATCTCTTTCGATCCTAAGGTTTCTTCACGACGTTCTTGTTGTAAAAATTTCTTAAATGTCCCTTCCCGAGAATATTTTTGTCTTTCGTGTAATCGCCTATATCGCTCCCTCGGTCGTGCGTTCACACCTATTAAAGTAAAATTATTTTCCACGTTTAGAAATGCCACTTCGTAGAGATTCCGTACCCCATCTATAACTACCTTTCTTGCGTCTTCGACACGAATTTTTTTCATGGCCAACTGTGCAAGCACTTGAGGACCAAAGCGTTCTCGCATCTTATTTCCATAATCTTGCAGTATTTCCCGAGTGAACTTCGTAACTCCAGCTTTCCGTACTTCATCCTTTATAAAGTCTGAAAGTACTACATGAACATATCCCTTTTTTACAAGGTATTTGGCCACTGTGGTCTTTCCGGCCCCGGGAAAACCAGCCAGTCCAATAATGAGAGTTTTTTTGCTTCTCATGAGGAAACATGAGACACAATTTCGCTGAAGACCTCTTCGATAGATTTTTCTCCATCTACTTCGATAAGTCTGTTCAGCTTGCGATAATAATCGAGAACCGGCTCGGTCAGGTCGTGAAAAAGCTTGATTCGCTTGCGTATCGCTTGGAGTGTATTATCTTCTCGAACTCCTTCGTCAAGTCGGTCTGAGAGTCTCCACAACGCTTCTTTATCAGAAACTTTTAAGTAAAAAACTTTGTCGACATTATTGCGAAATTCTTCGGCCTGAGGGACAGTCCGTGGAAATCCATCGAGGATATACCCTTTTGTATACTCCGGTTTTGAGAGATATTCCTCGATAATCGGAACGGTTTTTTCATCAGAGATGAGATAGCCTGCGTTGAGCGTTTCTTTGACGTATCGACCCCAGGGAGTTACCTCCTTGGCAATATCGCGGAAAATATGACCGCTTGAAAGGTAGGGAATTCCAAGCTTCTCCGATAGCAAACTCCCCTGCGTTGACTTTCCCGAACCCTGAATCCCCATAAGAATAATTTTCATATATCTCCTTCCTACTGTCGTTCAAGGCTAAGCCTTAAAGTGCCCCAAGGCTTAGCCTTGATGGCTATCACTCCTTCAAAAATCCTTCATAATTTCTCATAACCAGTTGCGCTTCGAGAGATTTCACTGCTTCCAGTACGACCGAAACGACGATAAGGACGCTCGTTCCACCAACAAGAAGCGTGGTCACGCCCGTCGTTCCGCGGGCAATAGAAGGGAATATTGCAATCGTCCCCAAAAAGAGCGCACCGGCAAGGGTAATTCTCGTCAAAATGTAGTTGAGATACGACGCTGTTGGCGCTCCTGGCCGGATACCTGGAATAAATCCTCCGTGCTTTTGGATTTCTCCTGAAATTTTTGTAGGATTAAAGGTAATCGCGGTATAAAAGTAGGTAAATCCGATAACCAGCAGAAAATAGATCACGTTATATGAAATTCCGTTGGGGTTAAAAATGTTGGTAAGCAACCTTCCGATGTTTCCTGCAAGGGGATTATTGACCTGGGCTAAAAATCCTCCAACGAGCGACGGCAACAGCACGAGAGACACCGCAAATATAATGGGAATCACTCCGGCCTGATTAACACGTAAAGGCAGATACGAAGTATTGCCTCCATACATCTTGTTACCACGAATCCGGCGCGCGTAATGAACCGTAATCCTTCGAACCGCTTCATTGACAAAAACGGTCGCTGCTATAACAACCACTGCCAATCCGGCAAACAGTATGGTATTGGTGATTGATTCGGGAGTCACGACCGTTGCAGTTTTTGCAAGCGATACCGGCAGTCTTCCTACTATACCGGCAAAAATGAGGAGGGAAATTCCGTTGCCAATCCCGTATTCTGTGATGAGCTCCCCTAACCACATAACAAACACCGTTCCAGCAGTCATGGTTACGACGATGGATATAAGAGACAGCGGGTCGCTGGAGGCAACAATGCCTTGATTTCGCAGAAGCGCAAACATTCCTATGGACTGGAGCACCGCCAGGGGAACGGCGAGAAATCGCGTATACTGATTGATTTTCTCTCTGCCGTACTCTCCTTCTTTTTGAAGTTCTTCGAGCTTAGGAAATACGATGGTAAGGAGCTGCAGGATAATCGAGGCGTTGATATATGGGTTCAACCCAAGGGCCATAATAGAAAAATTGACGAGTGTCCCTCCGGAAAAAATGTCCAGAAGCCCTAAGAATTGATTCTGTGAAAAAAGGCTCGCGAGTTTCGTCCGGTCAACGCCGGGAATTGGAATGTGTGCAAAAATTCGGAACACCACAAATAGAGCCGCCGTAATCAAAATCTTCCGGCGCAGCTCCGGCGTCCGCCAGCTATTGATAAGTGGCGACAGCAATTTTTCCATACGCTTATTGTACAGTACCGCCCGCTTTTTCAATTGCGGCTTTTGCTGATTGCGAATATGCTACCTTCACCGTATATGCGTGGGAAATTTTTTCTGATCCCAGCAATTTAACCCGCATAACGTTATCACCAATTAATGTATGTTTTTTTAATAGAGCCAAGGTTATTTGGGAACCCTCGGGTACATCACCCAGCTTAGCAATAGACAGTGGAGCGACACGAACTTGATGGGATTTATTTTTTGCCTTCCCCCGCAAGAGCGGCAAACGCTTCATGAGGGAAAGCTGCCCGCCTTCAAATCCGACCGGTATCGTTCCGCGGGCTTTTTGACCTTTCTGTCCCCGACCCGACGTCTTCACTTTCCCAGACCCATGACCACGTCCAAGACGTTTTTTTGATTTTTTAATTATTTTTTCCAACTCCATAGTTATCGAGTTTTAAAATGTTTCAGCGCTTCCATGGTTGCATAGACATTGGACGCCTGATTCTTGCTTCCCAAAATTTTAGACACAATATCCCGGATTCCGGCTGCATCGACGACTGCCCGAACTGCTCCTCCGGCGATAATACCGGTTCCTGGTGGCGCGGGCTTGAGAAGCACTATTGCCGCTCCGCGCTTAATACGGACTTCATGAGGAATAGTCGTTTTTCTCATCGGAACGGTTATCATATGTTTTTTTGCATAGGTAACTCCCTTGCGGACCGCCGAGGATACATCGGGAGCTCCTCCGAGCCCCACACCGACTCGACCTTTTTTATCACCCACAACAACAAGCACTGAAAAACTGATTTTGTTGCCGCCCTTGGTCTTTTTTGATACGCGGTTGACCTGAACGATTTTCTCGTCAAATTCGCTCATTGTCCGATCTCCCCCTCGTTGTTGGTATCTCATATAGGTATTCCCCCTTCTCTGACTGCATCGGCCAATGCTTTAACTGCGCCATGATAACGGAACCCTCCCCGGTCAAACACCACGGCTGAAATCTTGTGCTTTCCTGCCATAGCTGCAATTTCTTTTCCAAGAGCAGTAGCTGCAGCAATATTTTTTCCCTCTGTCCGTTTGGCAATAATCGTTTTACCCGCCCCGTCATCGATAAGTTGGGCAATCATAGCCCGTCCAGATCGAAAAACGGCTAGTCGTGGACGCGCCGCGGTGCCGGTGATGACGGCCCTAATCCGCGCTTTGCGTTTTTTTCTCATTTCTATTCTCGTTTTCATTTTGCTCCTGGTGCTCCACCGACTGCTTTAGCTTTTCCTGCCTTTTTACGAACGTGTTCTCCTACATATTTTATGCCTTTTCCTTTATACGGCTCCGGCGGCTTGACACTGCGAATATCGGCGGCAATCTGTCCCACCGTATGTCGATCAATGCCGCTTGCGACTATTTTTCCTTCGTTCATGGTAAATGTTATACCCGCCGGCGGTTTAATGGTCACGGGATGGGAGAATCCAACCGTCAAAACGAGATCTGACCCCGAAAGGCTGGCGCGAAATCCGACACCGGAAAGTTCAAGCGTCTTGCTCCACCCATTGTTTACTCCCGTGATTGCGTTTTGCGCATGAGCACGGAATGCCCCGTGTGCTCCGCGAAGAAATCGATGATCACCTTTTCTTGCCACAACAAGAACCTCTCCCTTATGCGATACAGAAATACCATCGGGCACGTTGAGTGTAAGCTCCCCTCTTGGACCTTTGACCACAAGCGAACCAGGGGTCTGATGAACCGTGACACCCGATGGAACGCTGACTGGTTGATTTCCTATTCTAGACATATTTCGCTACCACACTTCACATAAAAGTTCTCCGCCAACTCCGCGTTTTTTTGCATCTTTGCCCGTCATGACGCCTTGCGGCGTTGACAGAATCGATATTCCCATGCCTCCTAATACCGTTGGAATTTTATCTTTTCCGATGTATACCCGCATACCCGGCTTACTTTTGCGCTTGAGATCGGTGACCACCGATTTTCCATTTTCATACCGAAGGCCAATGTGAAGCATCGCTTTGGGATCGGTACCGGATTTCTCGACCTGAGCGACGTATCCTTCACCGGCAAGGATGGAAGCCACAGCCAGTTTCATCGTCGAAAATGGCAATACAATCTCTTGCTTACCTGCTAAGCTTCCGTTTTTTATTTGGGCGAGCAAATCGCCTATTGGATCATTTACCATATGTATCTATCAAGGCTAAGCCTTAAAGCGCCCCAAGGCTTAGCCTTGACGGTTTTCACCACGATGCTTTAATAACACCAGGGAGCTCGCCTTTATGAGCTCTTTCTCTAAAACACAATCTGCATATCCCAAATTGCCGCATATACGCCCGCGATCTTCCGCACAATGAACAACGGAATTTCATGCGTACCGGATACTTTTGCTTTTTGTAAAACTTTACGACATCGCTTGTTTTGGCCATAATTATTTTCCTTGCCTGCCGGCAGGCTGGGCAAACGGCATACCCAAAAGCTCGAGAAGCTTCCTGGCATGATCGTCTGACTGTGCGGTAGTCACAAATGTTACCTCAAATCCCCGTGCCTTATCTATAAGCGCATACTCGAGCTCGGGAAATATCGACTGTTCAATGATGCCCATCGTAAAATTGCCGTGGCCATCAAATCCGCCCGTGGGTACTCCCCGAAAATCACGGACACGCGGAAGAGCAATAGTAACGAATTTCGTCAAAAAATCAACCATTCGTTTGCCCCGCAGGGTCACTTTGAGCCCAATGGAATCTCCCGCACGGAGTTTAAACGTTGAGATCGCACGCTTTGCCCGCGTCACCATAGGCTTTTGTCCCGTAATGACGGCAAGCTGTGCGCTCATAGCTTCCATTGCTTTCTTTTCTTTCAAAACCTCACCCATGCCGCAGTTAACGACTATTTTGACGAGTTTTGGTACGGCCATGGGATTGATTAACGGATCAGGTGTCATAGTTTTTTTCCACACTTTCGGCAAATCCGAACTTTTTCGTTCTTAGTGACTAAAAATCCCACGCGCGTTGGTTTTCCGCATGATGGGCATACCACGCTTACTTTAGAAACCGATATTGGCCTATTCTTATCAACGATACCTCCGGGATTTTTTTCATCCCGTTTTTTCATGTGTCGCTTATACGTATTGACGCCAGCGACCTGTACCGCTTCTTGTTTAGGGAAAACTTTTTCCACTTTTCCCTTCTTTCCACGGTCTTTTCCTAATGTGACAATAATAGTGTCTCCCTTTTTTATTTTCATATATTTTCATTTGTCATTCCGGGCTTGACCCGGAATCCAGTGTTTTTCTTGACTGGATCTCGGCTCGGAGGCCGGGATCACACAAAAAGACTAGTATAGCTCTGTTGCCATGCTGGCGATTTTGTCAAAACCCTTTTCTTTCAGTTCCCGGGCAACCGGACCAAATACGCGCGTCCCCCGTGGATTTTTGTCGTCGGCATTATCAATCACAACGCCCGCATTATCATCAAAACGAATGTAGGATCCATCGGACCGACCGTGCTCTTTTCTGGTCCGAATAATAACAACTTTAACGAGTTCGTCATCTTTAACCGTACCCGTTGGGTCTGCTTTGCGGACAACGCATTGAACAATATCCCCTAACCCCGCAAATGCCCGCTTGGAGGAACCATAAATATGAATAACGGACATTTCCTGCGCGCCCGAATTATCAGCAACAATTAATCTGGTTTTTCGTTGAATCATATTTTTTTCTTGTCATTCCGGGCTTGACCCGGAATCCAGTGTTTTTCTTGACTGGATCCCGGCTCGGAGGCCGGGATGACAAACCCTGGTCATAGCTTACTCACTACCTTAAAATGTATTGTTTTGCTCATCGGTTTTGTCTCAGCAATAACAACGCGGTCGCCGACGACAAGCTCAAGCGTGTCGTTGTGGGCGGCAAATCGCTTTGCCTTTCGAACCGCCTTTTTATACACCGGGTGTCTCCAGATTCGCACGACCGACACGACAACCATATGTGGCGTCTTTGTAGAAACGATCTCTCCGGTCATTGTACGTATCATACTGCCCCTCCTAACTCTTTTTGTCGTATCATCGAACCTATTACTGCCCTTTTGTTTCGTAAGACTCCAATCGAGCGGGTGTTTTTGTTTTGTTCGGTGAATCGTTTCACACGCAGGACTTCGATCTCCCGGTTCAAATCCCCTTCCAGTTTTTGCAGTTGGGGGATAGATTTTTCCAATAATGATTTTTTCTCGTTTTTTTTCATATTATTCCTTCACCATAAAGACCGTTCGTATGGGAAGCTTCGCGCTTGCGAGCCGCATGGCTTCTTTTGCCTGATCAAGAGTCACCCCCGCCATTTCAAATAACATGCGCCCGGGGCGCACGACGGCCACATATTCATAGACGTCTCCCTTACCGCTTCCCATACGCGTTTCGGATGGTTTTTTCGTTATGGGTTTATCCGGAAATATCCGAATCCACACTCTTCCTCCCCGACGCGTCGAGTGAGTAAGCGCTCGACGAGCGGCTTCAATTTGACGACTGGTTACCCACCCGCGCGTAATCGCTTTCAAACCATACTCCCCAAAATTCACTTCACTGCCCCGAATTGAGTTGCCGCCGCGCTTACCCCGGAATGATTTTCTGTATTTTGCTCGTTTTGGTGCCAACATAGTTAACTCTTTCTACAAATCCACACTTTTACTCCGATATACCCCGATTTTGTAAGCGACGGAACTGAGGCAAAATCAATTTCTTCCCGAATCGTCGAAAGTGGTACGGTCCCTGCCTGATATTTTTCTCGCCTGGCGATCTCGGCTCCTCCGATGCGACCAGATAACAGCACTCGTACTCCCTTAGCTCCAGCACTCATAACACGCTCAATGGCTTGATTGCCCACTCGTTTATGCGGCAAGCGTTTGGCGAGTTGGTCAGAAATCGTTGTTGCAACAAGATAGGCCTGAAGATTTGGCTCCTTCACCGGCTCGACTGACAATTCGAGTTTTTGTTTCGCTTCCCCCTTGCCCAAACGGGGCTTGGCTACATCCGCAACAAAGGCTTCGAGATATTTCTTTATCTCCTCAAGTCCGCTTCCTCCGCGACCAATAACGACTCCGGGACGCGCGACATGAAGCGTAATTTTTACCTTGTTAATCGATCGCTCGATTTCTACTTCTGATAGTCCCGCCGATTTAAGCCTCCGGAACAATTCTTCCCGAATCTTCACGTCTTCATAAAGAAGTGCTCTGTAGAGCCGTTTATCCGCAAACCATCGCGACGACCAGGTAAACACCGTTCCGATTCGATACCCTTTTGGATGAATTTTTTGTCCCATATGTTTAATCAAGGCTAAGCCTTAAAGTTCCCCAAGGCTTAGCCTTGAGGGTTTTCATCAGTTAATACAACCCTGATATGTGTCATTCGTTTCTTGTATGAATGCGCGCTCCCTCTCGACACCGCGCGAAATCGCTTCATGACCGGCCCTCCCATAACTTCTATTGTTTTCATCGTGAGAACTTCGGGTTTGACTTGTTTCTCCTTCGCATTGGCAAGAGCTGAACGGAGGACTTTGCTCATGGGTTGGGCTGCTGCCTTGGGCATTGCGGAAAGATAGGAAAGCGCAGCATTCGGTTTCATACGGCGAATGCTATCGGCAACAAGCCGGACTTTCCGTGTACTCACCCGCACATATTTTGATGTGGCTTGGTAATCCATATTAAGTTTTATCCATTGTCCGTTTTGTCACCTGTCCATGACCGCGAAACATGCGTGTTGGCGAAAATTCTCCGAGTCTATGACCAACCATTGCCTCAGTAACAAAAAGTTCTATAAATGTTCGTCCGTTGTGAATAGCAAACCGGTGACCAACAAACTCCGGTGCTATCTGACAAGCTCGTGACCAAGTCTTAATCGGGCTCCGATCGCCACCAGCCTTCTGCTTGTTTACTTTGACAAGCACTCTTTTATCGATGTACGGTCCTTTTTTACTACTTCGTGCCATAGAGTTATTTCCTTCTTTGTACAATGTATCGATCGCTGTATTTTTTCCTTTTTCTCGTTCTTTTCCCTAACGTTTTTTTGCCCCATGGACTTTTGGGCGACGGGAGTCCGATACCGCTTCGTCCCTCACCACCGCCATGGGGGTGACTTCTGGGATTTTGTGCAACGCCACGAACGGTGGGACGTATTCCCATGTGGCGGCTTCGTCCGGCTTTGCCTATAACACGATTTCTCCACTCAACATTACCGATTTGCCCTACGGTCGCACGGCACTTTTCGTCAAACAGCCGAATTTCCCCTGACGGAAGTTTTACTTGCACCGTAGCTCCCTCTTTAGCGAGCACCATAGCACTGCTTCCGGCACTTCGAATCATCTGTGCGCCGTGCCCCGGCTTAATTTCCAGGTTATGTACAATCGTGCCCACAGGCAAAAATCCTAATGGCATACTATTGCCAGCATTGACGTCTGCTTTTTGTCCACTTTGTACGGTTTGTCCGATCACCAGTCCTACGGGAGCGATGATAAATCGCTTTTCCCCATCCGCGTACCCTAGGAGTGCAATATCAGCAGAACGATTGGGATCGTACTCAATTGATAAAACTCGTGCAGAGATGGCGTCTTTGTCCCGTTTCCAATCAATGGCCCGATAGAAACGTTTATGCCTGCCCCCCTGGTGCCTGACAGCAACATGGCCATAGGCATCCCTCCCGGAATTTTTCGGGAGTATGCTCGTTAAACTTTTTATCCTTTGTGTTTGCATATGAATTAAAATGATTCAAATCATTTTAATCATTCATTTGTTTATTTCTTTTCAGCCTCTTGTGTTACTTCAAACGCTGCAATCGTTTGTCCTTTGACTAAATGCACAACTGCTTTCTTCCAGTCGCTCTTAGCTACCCGTTTCATTTTTTTACCTGCGCGGCGCTCTTTGCCGTGCATACTAGCGGTGCGCACATCTGTTACGTTTACGTTGTAGAGTTGTCCGATTTCTCGAGCAATATCTTGTTTCCTCGCCGCTTCGGTTACGGCGAACGTATACCACCCCTTTGCTGCTTGGGAGAGTGACTTTTCTGTAATCAATGGCCGACGAACGGTTTGATTCATAATTTTTTAACTGCTTCTTTCATAAAAACAAGTTTCTGGTGCGATACTACCGCATAGGCATATAACATATTGACGGGTATGACGTCGACGGCGGCAATATTTCTTGCTGCTCGATTATTACTTGCACTCGTCACCAAAAGGGTTTTGCCTGTCGCTCCCACGGCCACGAGTGTTCTGGCCATAATTTTTGTTTTTTCGATATCCCCGAGTCCATCAACAATGATGACATCGGTGAGCTTTGATGTTAAAGCGCTAGCCAAGGCGGCTCTCCTCATTTTTTGAGGCAGTTTTAGACTAAAATCGCGCGGTTTTGGACCGAATACTATGCCGCCCCCGACAAAAATCGGTGCCCGAATTGCACCGTGTCTTGCCCGTCCTGTCCCTTTTTGCCGATAAATTTTTCTGGTCGACCCCTCGACTTCACCGCGCGTTTTTGTAGCCGCATTGCCTGTTCGTTGATTAGCCAAGTAAACGCGAACTGCTTGCGCTAAAAGCGCTTTATTTACCTTGGCACCAAAGAGCTCTTTGGGAAGTTGAATTTTGCTCTTCGTTTTCCCATCAACTCCAACAACTGGTACGTTTAAACTTACGGTTTTCATAGCTCTTTTTGAATGATAAGGAGGCCCTTTCGGCCTCCTGGTACTACTCCTTTAATCGTCAACATATTATTGGTTGGGTCGACGCTAACGACTTTGAGTCCTCGCACCGTCACCGTATCGCCACCCATTCGACCAGCCATGCGTTTGCCCTTATAGACTCTTCCCGGGGTTGTGGTTTGACCGATCGATCCGGGTGCACGCTCGCGGTCGGATTGACCGTGCGTCCGGGGTCCTCCGGCGAAATGATGGCGCTTGACGACTCCGGCAAAACCTTTTCCTTTTGATGTGCCGGTTACCCGGATAGCGTCTCCCGGTACAAATACATCACCAACGGCGATGGTATCTCCTACCTTAGGAAGATCTGCTTCATTTGTCTTAATTTCCCGTAAAAAACGGGGCTTGTTGTCTAACCCCGCTTTCTTAATGTGTCCTATTTGTGCTTTGGTAAGGTGCTTTGTATTGCCAAACCCAAGCTGGACGCTTTGATTACTAATATGAGTGACCCAACACGGGCCAGCTTCGACCACCGTAATAGGAATTCGCTTCCCGTCTTCGGTAAATGTTTGTGACTGACTTTGTTTTATTCCTAGTAATCCTGGTATCATAGTTTTCCCCAAAAAAAAGCGACCTCGGTTGAGGTCGTTATACTCATCCGAGACTTTTGGTATTTCTCCTACGTTGATATGATGCGGTGTTCCGTCATATCTGAGACTCACAAGTATACCAAAGTATCCCTACATCTTCAACTCTACGTCTACACCAGCCGGCAGATCCAAATGCATCAATTGATCAATTGTCTTATCCGTCGGTTCAATAATATCAATAAGCCGCTTGTGCGTTTTGATCATAAAATCCTCTCGACTGTTTCGGTCGATAAAGGGTGATCTCGCAACATTAAAATGTGCCCGATCGGTCGGAAGCGGTACTGGTCCCACGACCCGAGCACCCGTCCGAACGGCGGTATCTAATATTTTCTGACAGCAGTCGTCAATGATCCTACTGTCATACGCTTTTAAACGTACGCGAATCCTTCCCTTTGGCATGACTAAATAAGATTATGCAATGATTTTTGTAATGACGCCGGCGCCGACGGTGTGGCCGCCTTCGCGGACAGCGAACCGCTGGCCTTCTTCAAGAGCGATTGGGACGATCAGCTTAACCGTCATTTTGGTCTTATCTCCCGGCATGACCATCTCAACACCGGTCGGCAAAGTCACCTCAGCCGTCACGTCGGTAGTCCCAATGTAAAACTGCGGCCGGTAGCCCGTAAAAAATGGCGTGTGTCGTCCACCTTCTTCTTTGGCTAAGATATATACTTCTGCCTCAAATTCCGTGTGCGGCTTGACCGACCCGGGAGCAGCAAGCACTTGACCGCGTTCCACCTGTTCTTTTTCAATGCCTCGCAGAAGGACACCGATATTGTCTCCGGCAAGCCCTTCGTCAAGAAGCTTTCGGAACATTTCGACCCCGGTAACCACGGTCGACTGTGTCGGTTTAATGCCGACAATTTCAATGGTTTCATTGACTTTCACTCTTCCCCGGTCAACCCTTCCGGTGACGACTGTTCCCCGACCTTTGATCGAGAATACATCCTCAATCTGCATGAGAAATGGCTTGTCGAGCTCCCGAACCGGCTCCGGAATATACTCATCGACGGTTTTCATGAGTTCTTCAATGGATTTTTCTGCTTCTGCATCTCCTTGAAGCGCCTTGAGCGCACTTCCCCGAATGACGGGAACCTTATCTCCCGGGAATCCGTATTTGGTAAGGAGCTCACGAACTTCCATTTCGACCAAATCAAGGAGCTCTTTGTCCTGCACCATGTCAACTTTATTCATAAACACGACAATTGCAGGCACATTTACTTGCTTGGCAAGCAAAATGTGTTCCCGGGTCTGCGGCATGGGACCATCCGGAGCAGATACTACTAAGATGGCGCCGTCCATTTGAGCTGCACCCGTAATCATGTTTTTGACGTAGTCAGCATGACCCGGTGCGTCGATATGGGCATAGTGTCGTTTTGCTGTTTCGTATTCTGAGTGATGAAGGTTTATGGTAACGCCTCGGGCTTTTTCTTCTGGCGCGTTATCAATTTCCTCGTATTTCAGAGCCTTTGCCAACCCTGCTTTTGCAAGCACGTGGGTAATTGCGGAAGTTAATGTGGTTTTCCCATGATCAACGTGTCCAATGGTTCCGATATTAAGATGCGGCTTATTTCTCTGAAATTTTTGCTGGTCTGCCATAGGTCCTCCTTCGTAGCGTTACTTCGCATTGTAACACAGGTCAATTCTTCTGCGCAATGATCTTTTCTTGGATGTTCTTTGGTACTTCTTCATAATGACTCGGTTCCATATAAAACGTAGCTCGCCCTTTGGACATGCTGCGAAGCGATGTCGCGTACCCGGAGAGCTCTGCTAAGGGAATAAGTGCTATAATTACCGTCACAGCCCCACGTTTTTGCGTCCCCTGGATTTGTGATCGCTTCGCACCGAGATCCCC
>Ga0209541_10011125_pt1 | contig 14142 bp, 11 predicted proteins | sample RifCSPlowO2_01_FD_184027 | JGI IMG/M metagenome (GOLD analysis project Ga0209541, IMG submission 184027) | Groundwater microbial communities from Rifle, Colorado - Rifle CSP2_plank lowO2_0.1 (SPAdes) (version 2) | ecosystem: Environmental > Aquatic > Deep subsurface > Groundwater | place... | reverse complement strand
AATTTCGCAGCGTTCCATTTGCAGAAACGTTGCTGATATAGAGAATTGAATCGCCAATTAATCGCACTGCCTCGATCGTGACTTCAACCGTATCATCCGCATTGTACGTTGCTTTTTCCGGACTCACATATAATAAGTCAATCGTGTCATTGACGACATGAATTTCCACGTCAGAAAACCATATTTTATTATTCGGATCTTTATACTCTGCCCGAAGATTATAATAACTAGAAATACTTGACGCATTTATTTCTGTTGCACTGGGATAATAGGTGCTTTTGGAATAAAATGTTCCATTAGAATCAGTTGTAAAGGTATAGTTAGAATGAAACGTGCCGTTGGTATTCATGATGGTGAGATTAACCAAACCAGTAGAAAAACCCAAAGAATCAGAAATGAGCGATCCATTGCTTGAATAATTTGCCAAGAAAATATATCCTTTAATTTCTATGCGTTCATTTGTTTGATAAATAGTATTGGGCACGGTAAAATAAATATCGACGGTATAATTTTCCGTGGCAGCAATAATATTCAAAAATAAAAAAAATGTATAGAACGCAAAAACTCCAAGTAGAAATTGTTTTTTACTAAAACTCATCATCGTTACACTCTTTTTACCAACAATTCAAGAAAGTGTTTTATATAAATTTTTCTAATCGCGAAAAAATTATCTCTTAATTTTTACAGATACTTAATTTAACATCAATAGTTCCACCACCCAATGAACTGACAGGTAAAGAGTGACCGCTTCCAGCAACAGAACTGCAATTTTTAAAACTTCCCTTATTTAGATTTATGATACTCTCATCAGGAATAGTTTCCTGTCTTGAAGAATAAAATGCTGCAAAATTATACGCTTTCTGCACTGCTTCTTCTCCAACAGGCATACTCTTATCAATTAAATTAATTAGATTTTCTTCTAAAACCCTGCAAACATTTCTTCCGTCGAGACAACTCCTCTTATTTCCTAAACTATCTTTATAGCATTCTTTTATTAAATCCTGCATATCCCGATATTGTGGTACATAGTTTATTGCACAATCAGTTGTAGTGTACATCATTGAACTAAGAAAATTTGAAATCTCTGCACTGCGAGGTTCAATAGTAGATCCTTTGTTTAATGCAATAGACAAAAATACAACTCCTATAACGCTTACAAGTAACACAATTAAAACAAACCCCACAATCTCGTGTTGACCTTTTCTCAATTTTCTATCCAGCATTTTTTAATTCCGTCCCTGCAAGTATTCTGCCAACCTCGCATTTATCATAAGTATATCCGTTCTCAAATTCTTTTCTACAAAATGCAATAAAACTTCCAATAGTTCTTTCATTCGAAACTTTTTTATCATAAACAACCAAAACGTCACAATCCGGATAATTCGCAAATGTACAAGTAATTAATTCTTTCCCCTTTTTTCCAAATCCGCTATACTTGATAACTTTTAAACTGCTGAACGGCCAAAATTGCTGATAGCTTGTTTTATTTAACATTCCTACTAACTTATCTCCGTCGATACAATTTGATTTTGATGCAACACAGCTTAGTTCAGGAGAATCAGAAATACTTGTTACTGCAGATAAAGTTCTTTCTTCAGCAATACGAGTTGCTTCATCTCTAATATTTGAATAAGCAATTGATAAAACAAATAATCCAACTAAAATAAAAAATAAGAATACACCTAATAGCATGAATGCCATTTCCTGAATTTTTAGGTCGCCTTTCTTGTTGAAAATTGAGGCCCCGAGAAATCTAAGATTTGTCGGTGCTTGAATCTTCAGATCAGCTAATTTTGAAGATGAAAGTCCCAAAAATCCAGCAGGATTTTTTAGGACCTGAATTTTCAAGTCACCTTTTTTTGTTTTTTTCATTTTATGTATTGTAATAAAGTTTACATCCATCCTTTGCCCTTTGATTGATAGAATCAAAATTGTCTATTTGTTCAAATAATATTAAAAGATCTTTGGAAGATTGTATATTTGTTCCGATTGCAATTGACAATTCTGATCCAAGAGTGGGTTGACAATTTTCTCTCTCCAAAATTTTAATCTTTTCCAAGTAAATAGATCCTAAAGAATCAAATCGTTTCTTTATCCTCTGAATATTGCATTCATACATTTCCGGCGAAGAAAAAACTGCAGCATACAATAAATCATCCGTATAATAAAGTTTTTTCCCTTGTTTTAACACATAGTCATTTGCTACTGTTATATCGCAGTTTCTTCCTCCGGCAAAACACACACGAGTTCCCTGACACGAAGTCGTGCTATTCGGAAAATAAATATTTTTTAAGTTTAATCCTTCTAGCGTGTCCTGAACATCTTCTGGTGCGTTATACAAACAAAAGACCTGTTCATCAGAATACATCATTAACAAATCTGCAACTTTGTAACTCATGAAATATGGTTTTGTAAAATAATAAAAAGTTTTCCCTTCAATAACATTTTCAGAAAAAATATATTTGTCTTTAACACTTATTTCTTGTCCTTTTTCTCCATACGTGTCACCAAACGTTTGTTCGGTAAATGAAATCGTGTGTCTTCCGAATGGTTCATATAATTCCTGGCAGGTGAAATACACTTTTGACTTTTTCTTAAATGAAATTTCAGATGCTTTACCAGAAGCCAATCCAGTTTCTAGTGGATCAAATAAAGAAGTAAGTGTTGCTGCAGTTTCTGTATATACTGTTTGCTCTCCAGTTCTAATTAATTTTGATGCACCATAAATGGCTAAAAATAATATGAAACCTCCGGCAAGTATAGCAAAAATCCAATTGAAAGTCATCTCTATTCCTTTTTTATTTGCCCTTTTCATTTTATGCCTTCACAAATACCAAAGCATCAGATAAATCTTTTTCAATGGTTATTCTGATTTTCCCGTCATCAACTGCAATGCAATAAGGATTCATGTTATTGGTGATTGCATCTACATCAAGGTGAGGAATATTGTGATAAGGAATCTCGCAAGAATTAGCCGAAGGATAAAAAAATAAATTAGCTTCTTTCCCTTCGAAAATTGAAATCTCATTTCCAATATCTGAATATGATCCTTTTATCGGTTTAACCAAATCCGCAATGCATACATATTCAATTTTTCCTGGAATCGAAGTCGTAAAAACGTGCTTGTCTTCCTGGGAATTCCAAGTGCTTTTAATATCTGCTTTAAATTTATCGACAAATAATCCGATTTTTGCACAATCCCCAGCTTTCAAGAAACTATTGATTACAATGATTGCTATTATGATAAAAAAAACAATTAATATTATAGAGAAAATAACTCCAAAGGACATCCCAAGAATTTGTTGCGAGCGTTTGGATTCTGGGATGAATTTAATTAATTCAGAATCAAAACGCGAGATCGAGCGTTTTGAAAATGGGAAAAATGAAATACTATAGTTTTCAAAGCGCGAGATCGCTTTTTTCTTCGAATTAAATTTACTTCTATTCACGCTCTTTTTCATGACTTTCTAAATAAAATAAAGATTATAAATTTATACAAAAATGAATAGCCGTTCTCATCTAAAAATTTGTGGATGGATTCAAGATTCGCGAAACCTCCAATTTCATTGGGATACTTTGTTGATGCAGGTCTTCCAGATTGAACCACTCCAATTAATTTTCCATCCATAAATAATCCTCCGCCGCTTTGACCTTTATATGGTTCTGAATTTATTTCGAGGGTATCAGTTCCTATTATGTCCATAATTTCTGTTATTCGGCATCCACGCACATAAAAATTTCCTTGTGGACAGCCAACAAAAACTGCCCGATCTCCTTCATTTACCCCAAATTCAGGAGGAGCAATTTGGACATATCCTCTTCTTTTGAGTTCTTCCATTTGAAACGAATCAGGCGTCAATTCTAATAATGCAAGATCTCTTTTATCAAGATTTTCTGCAATAAGTCCTTTAACACCTAATCGTTCAGAATATGCAACAATTTTTCCAGGAATTCCCGGTTCCTTATCTAATTTAGTAGATTTTCCCGGATCTTGCAAAGATTGTAAATAAATTTCTATATTTTCTTGATCTTCCTCTTCATTCACGACATGTGCAGCAGTTAAAACATACACCTTCCCTTCATTATAACCAATAATAGTCCCTGAACCTAAACTATTTTTTTCTTTAGTTAACACCTGAACACTTGCACTCACTGCACTATTGCCCAGAACATCATGATATAATTCATCCAATCTTTTTTCTAAGGCCGCAATTCCTCCTGGTTTCAGATAGTTTTTTATTAGATCTTTTCTATCTTCATTCCCTAATTGAATTAATTGCTGTTTTCGTTCCTGACTTAGTTGATTTATAGCAACTCCTGGAGAGAAAATTTTTTCAGCCCTATTTGTAACCTCTTCAATTATATATGAAAATGGATCCATTAATTTTTTCGCTGTATCTTCGCTAAAAATCCTATATTCATTTTCATTATTTACATATAGTTCATGAGGAGTTTTCTTCCCTTTATCATCATATGCTAAAACCCTTAATGCAACCGTTCCTTCTCCGTGATTCACTCCTTCTATTAAAGATCCTGGTTTATGATATAATTTACTTCCTGATTTTACCTTACCAATATAAAAACTTTCTCGATCAGGATTATACAAACTATCTCCTTTCATTTGGAGTGTTGGAATCTTATCTGTTTCTCCTCTATTTAATATTACAAAACCATTCCTTCCTTGAAAAAAAACCGTTCTATCTTGAGACAGATCATTTCCTCCTTCTAAATTACCCCCTAAATCAATTCTATTGCCCGGACCGATGGAAATAATGGGACCATTCCCTTTTCTTGCAAATGAACCTATTCTAGTTTTTGTAGCAAGTACATAAGGCTTTGAATAACTAATCCTATCATCAAAAACCAAATCTATCTCCGGATTTTGTGTCCCATGATTCGGATTTACGATAGTAAAATCAATCTCTCCTTTATCATTCATGAATGCAGCAGTTTTATCGGTAAAATATACGCGCAATTTTCCATTATCATTAGCAAAGTAAAGGTTTGTTTCTTTGGGATTATTTTCAGCGTCGATGACTTGGAAATTTCCTCCAGTAATTTTTAAAAATCCTTTCTCTTTCGTTTTTATTTCTAAAATGCCCTCAGTTTTTTTAGGATCAGAAATAGAAGGATTAATCTCAGTATTTGGGGGAACATTAATAGAAATTGTATATTTGAGATATTCCACTTCAGAATTCTCAGGAAGTGGAAGTGAATATCCCCGTAAAGTAAATGCTCCTTCCTTAGTCGTAAATGTAGTCCCCGTCGTTAATTTCCCTTCAGTATCAAAAATAAACTGTGCCGGCTTATCTTCACTTCCCACAATAAAAAAATCATTCCCATCAATTATAATTGTACCTTCTCGAGAGACCGAAAACTGAAATCCTTTTTCATTGAACCTAACTTCAGCTCCTTCAATCACAACATATTTTTTCCCATTAATGTCAATCTCTGAATTTTCAGAAACAGAAAAATCTTTTTTTTGATCTATTAATTCTTGATAACTTTGAGAGATGATTAATCCTAACAATAAAATTATCGAAATTAAAAAAACAATTTTTTTATACATCATTTCTCTCATCAAGTTTAATAGCATAATTGAACGCATATCGTTCATAGTTTAAAATAGATTCGGAATTACGAACAATAACTAATAAAGTTGTTGTTTCATTCGTGTCTAAAAAATCAAACGTTACATTATATTTCTCGCTGATTTTATAATTACAACTAATACAAACAGCATCGGTCCTCTCCATTTGTTCATCCATGCTTTCTTGAATTGCATCATAGACAGCGCCTAATCGCACCGGAATTTCAGTATTAAAATTTTCAATATGATAAGCAGATTCTCCCTTAGTAATTGTTAATGGATAATTAAGATTTAAAAAAACCTTTTTATCTTCAATAGTCACATTGATAGTAAATCCTTCTTTTTCAATGTCAAAATCAGAAAGCATTTCAAAATCATTAATGCAAAAGGGCAATGAAAAATCAACGTAAGAAGATATTTCATTTTGAATTGTTTCCCGAGAAGGCATATAATTTTTTCCATCGTATAAATAAAAAGCAACACCCTCTTCTAAATTTGGCTGAGGAACCGTAACATATCCTCCTGTTTGACCAATATAAAATAGGGCTTCTTCTACAGAATTCTGCAAACATTCCTCAACAAAAGAATGAATCGGCTCAATTTCATTATCGATTTTATTTTCCGTAGCAATATTATTTTGAGAAACAATTATATAAGCTATTATAACTGCTAGTATCAAAACAGCAATAATGACAAAAATAGAAACTTGCCCCCCTTTCATCTAACTATATTCCAAAGCAATTATATAAAATTTTAGTTTAAGCCCACTCCATAGCATATTCTCTTAGATCAATGGGATGAGAATAGTATCGAAAATAATTGGCTTAGAATAAATATGGAGTAGCTGATAAAGCAGATAAATTGATGATAAGTAAATGACAGTCTGTCTTGTATTAGGGTAGGTTAATAACCGGCTTATACCTCTTTATTTCTTAAAAATAGTAAGATATTAACCACTTACCAATGAATACAAACCAAAGATTTATATACCTCCTGTGCCTATAATAGATATGAAAAAAACACTTGAAAATCAAGTAATGAATCGAAGAACTGCATTAGTAGGTTTAGCTGCTGGTGTATTAGCATCATATGGCTGTACTAAACAAAAAGATCCTGCTCAAATTCAGAGAGAAAAAGATATAGAAGATTATAACAAGATGGCCGAAAATCATGTTTCTTATAGAGATTTCAAAGAAGCGTTAGGCAATCGATATCTTCTAGAAAAAGAAGCTGATTTAAGAGAATTTTGGAATGATTGTAATGTGAATGAGAAATTGGAATTAAATGGAGAGGTTTTGACTTTTAATTCACGAGACGAGTTTTATACCATGTATGCTCATATTGAAAATTCTCAAATATATAGAAATATTACTCGGCATGAAAAGCAAGCGTATCAAGAATTTGCACCCACTCAAGAAGACTTTAAGAGAGTTAAGAGCTTACCATGGAAAATCAATGAAGATTACAATGAATCTGATAAATTATTTCTTTATTTAGGAGAAAAATTCAAATCATTAGAAAATCCTCTTCAAGATTGGAATTTTGCTTTTTAATTATCTTCTCAGATATTCTCGATATATTTTATCCATATGAGTAACGATCCCATTTTTAGGATCATATCCACTCATTTTTTTATCTTCATGATATAAACTATTACCGAAAAACTTTATGAAGACATCTCTTTGTTTTGGATCTTTTATTTCCACAACTTGATCTTTTTGTCCGGGTATAGTTGTCCGAATAATTGGGTAAGTTTTTCTTTCTGCAATATCATATCCAGTTTCTAGGACTATTTTACTTCCTGGAGGATAATCTGATTTTAAGTTTTTATCTAAAAGTCCCAATAATAATTCCTTATTTTCCTTAGTAAATCCAAATTTACTTTTTTCTTGATACTTATCGGATTCTTCAGTGAATTTTGTGACCATATCATCTTTATTTATATATTGAGTATGAATTCTTCGTAGGATCCCCGGCAAATCTAATAATGGTTCAGCTTCGACTTTTGTGGGTATACCCAAAAAGGTTTTTTCAAACTCTTCTCGAGACATCCCTTTAGGTAAACTTTTCCAAAAATTTTCTTCAACGTAAAAACTACTTCTTAGAGCATCATAACCTGCCTTTTTAGCAAGTGTTTTTGTTCCAACTTGGGTATAACATATACCTAAATCAGAACACACCTCAGTTGCAGTAGAAGTTTTTGGAGTCTCAGTCGTTTTTCCTTGTTCATCCGTTTGCGAGAAAACCTCTTCTTTAATATCAGTCTTTATTTCCTGTCCAGGTTTCTTCCCATTAACAACAGTCGCATCAACAACAGCACTCCCAACTTTTCTCGACACATAGGTTTTCTCCTCATCAATAATTAATTTTTGTTCTCCATTTTTTACAACTAAATCTTTACCTGAAGCGACAATATATACCCGATCATCACCAAAACCTTCTTTCAATAAATTCACCTCCATATTTTCTCCCTGCATAAGAATGATCTTGCTATTCTCATCCCCATATTCTCCAAAATAAGCGCCATATATCTGCACATAATTATCTAACGTCGGCTTCCCAGATTCAAAAAGAATTTCTGTTTCTGTATCTTTTGATGTTTTAATTTCTGCTTCTGTCGTCGTCGCTAGAATATTCTTCCCTATGAATCTACTACCTCCTGCAATACGAAATGAAGCGGGAGTTTCAGATTCTTTATCTAATTTTTCAAATTTTCTTTCTTCAACCAAAACCTTGGCATCTCCATTAATCTCAAAATTTCCTTGATCATCGACAGTAATACTTCCGCCATTACCTTTCACAAATGTTATCGTACCCTTTTCCTCTTTGCTTGTCGGAATTTTATCAGTAACATATTGTAAATTTTCATCAATCTTACCATGCTTAACTGAAATGGAATTCCCATCAGAAAATGTATACACTAAACTATGATCGCTTTCCTTATATTCAATTCCTGTAACCCCCATAGGTAGTTTTTCTAAATCAATTTCTATATTTCCATCGGTAATTGTATTTTTACCAGTAAGAATAATTTTCCCACTTTCAAATCCTTTCAATGATTGCAAAACGACATTAGAACCTTCAGGAAAACTTTTTGGAGATTTACCCAATAGATAAGCAGCACCCTTTGATAGAGATTGCTCCAAAATTCTGGTTTGCACTTTTATTCGAGTTATTTCAATCCCTATCTTTTCAATAATCTGTCCTCGAACCTCAAATAGAGAACCATCTACCGAATTCAAAATCTTATTTCTATTCGCGGCATCCATTTCCAAAACTTTATCAATATTATTCGACCATGTTTTAACATCGTCTTCTTTAAATTCTGGTTGAGCAGAAATAACTGCGAGAATAATTAATATAAATAATCCAAAAAATATTTTTTTCATACGACCTCTATTATTTTAAATCTTCAACCACTCTTTTTTTATGTAGACTAATTCATATATAAAATTATCTAACATGAACATTTATAAACTTTTCATCTTATTTACATAAATGAAAAAGAGGCTAGGAATTTCGCTTTCTGAAAGCGATTGCATTTTATTTTTGCCACTTTCAAAACGCTCACAGATTTCTATATTTGTAATTTTAGCAATTATCTTAGTAGCAGTAATTGCATTATTGATTATAATGCAAGATTATCAGAAAGACTCCTTTGATACATTAACTTTTTCACAACAAACAGAGGTTATCCAAAATTCTTTTAATGAGTGTTTGCGATTAGTCCACCAAAATTCATTGGAAAAAATTGCAGTGCAGGGGGGTTATTACAATGAACCTTTAACACCGTATATCGATGCTGGCCTTTATGATATTCCTTTTTATTTCTTTGGCGATTTACAATACATTCCCGAGAATGAATTAATGCAAGAAGAACTTTCTGTTGCATCCGATTTTCAAATAAATAATTGTTTCAATCTTATTTCAGAAAGGAATTTTGAATATGATTACATCTTAACATCAATTAAACCAGTCATAACAGAAAATAAAGTCACATTTACAACAAACCTTCATTTGACTTTACAAAAAGGCGAACAAAAAGTTTCTTATGAATTTGAAAATTTCCCGATAAAAATTAATTCCAAAATCCAAGAAATGAATAGCTTTGCATCATACATAGCTTACTCCCATCAAATTAATAATGGATCCTTATGTGTAACTTGTTTCACAGAAATTGCGGACGATAAAGAATTGTTTGTTGAATTTTTTAATGATTTTGAGACCGTTATATTAGTTTCCATAACTGATAATCGAACAAACGTATATCCCCGAACTTACAATTTTGCATTATCAAATGTAAATCAAAATTCCGATCTTAAGATTATAACCCCTGAAGATACGCAGGAATTCGATGATACTGAAATAAATATTCAACCGCCGCAAAAATGAAAGCAAAAATATTTTTCCTAATAATGCTGATGGTAATTAATATGATAGTTGCCGCCGAAACCTCCAGTGAAGATTTCGATAAAAAATTGAATGAGTTCCAAAAAAGTGGAGATGTTAAAGTTTTTACACAGGGTCAAGATACTTTAAGTGTGGAACAACAATCTCAAGTTACTGAAGCAATTTCTACTTCAAAAAATTTCTGGAAAAATTGGGATACATTAGTTGAAAATAACAGGAATAAGTTTTGGGAAATTTTAGATGATAAAAATAAAAATAATTTTCTAACAGAATTCAGTAAGAAATATAATGCCGAATTTAAAGGATTCGATAGTAATACTCATTTCGGTAAAAAAGGAATTATTGGAAATGCTCAGGTATATCTTGATGCAGAATTGGTTGCCGAATACAGCAAGAATGCAGGAGAAAACGCCATCAAAACAATTGAATATAAAAAAGTTGATGAAAAAAATTTATTAATAATTACCAAAAAAAATGGAGCTACCGCCGAAATTTCAGTCGAAGAAGGTATGGAAGGAATTTACTTTGATTCAAAAACAAATACATTAAAAAGAATGAAAAAACAGGATGATGGTAGCTTGAAACCCGATAATGGTGTTTGGAATGGCAAAGGAAAATTAAAAGTAGAAGTCAATTCAGATGGAGAAAAAATTTCACTAAAATCTGACTCTGAAAGTAGTAGGAATGATTTAGCGAAATACAAAACAAAAGAGAATTCATACTGGCCTTTATATAGCGAGTCAAAAGATGATAAAGGAAATATTGTTATCGAGTCCAAAGATGCAGATATATCTATAGGAAAAGACGGAAAGTTAACTCATTTAAATAATGTAATAATCAGAGGAAATAAATTTGGTGGTCATTTTGGAAAAGATGTCAACGTACTGCACGATTTTGCAGAGTATCAAAAATTAACTCCGGATCAAAAAACAAAAAGTTCATATTTATTAGTTGATGAAAAATTAGGCATAATAGAAACAGATGTTGCGCGAGTTGAAGGAGGATTAATTGGATCACAAGCCTCTCAAATGCAAGATTGGATCAAAGAACGTAAACAAAAATTAGATTTAATTACTGCTGGAATAAAAGCATTAGAAACAGGACAAGATGTCCAGGATAAGGTAAAGAGCACATTCCGTTCTTTATTGGGAAATCCAGGTGCAGAGCCCGATGCAAATTTGTTCAAATCACTTATCGCTAAAAATTTAGGTTTATCCGAGGATAATTTTTTTGTAAAACAACTCTCATCAAAAAATGGTATTGAGACTGTGAAATCGATACTATCATATTCAGATAAATTTTTAACAAATACTGATAATCTGATGTCTAGTTTAAAAGATAATGACTTAGCTGTAAATAACCCTATATTAAGAACTATGATTCCTGCCGAAGGAACTCAGATTAATTTACAACTGAATAAAGATTTTGCAAAAACAATTAAAAATGTTTATATGAGTGCAGGTTCTCTAGAAATTCAAAACAATCGTGGTGATTTTGTACCCGTGATTGACAAAGCAACTCCGTTTAATTATCACACTGATCCTTTGTTGCAAAGTAAAACCAAAGCTCAATTTTCAGGTATAAATTTAGTTTTGAGATCCAAAGGAACTGAAATAGAGCAATGGATTAAATCCGATAAATATGGGAGTTTAACTGTAGAAGGTATCGGAAGGAAAAACTTACAAACTACAGCTTCTCAATCATATTATGCTCAAGGTTCCATTTATATTCATGGTCCATTCGGACGTATAGGAAAAGAAATTTCGCAATCCGATGGAATCATGCGATTAGAATTAAAAGCAGATTCAGAAACAATAGAAGCAGTAAATGAATATATGTACAATTCTAAAGATACAAAAGCTTACCGTGATATGTATGAGAAATATGCAGAATTGAAAGGAAAAAATTCTCTAACCCAAGAAGAATCACAAATATTAACAAATTTAAGGGACGAATTAAATACACAAGCTACAGCAATTAACCAACGACGTAGTGAAATGTTGGCAAGAGGAGAAAGTGGATTTTCTATTACAGGTTTATCACAAACAAAGCCCCATAAATTTCCAGAGGCAATAGCTCGAGGAGGCTATGCTTTAGAACAAATTGCAAAAGGAAAAACCCCTCTTGGAAAAGATCAGCCAGTACAGTTTGATGATCCAAGTTTGATGGGCGTTAAAGTAAATGCCGCAAAAAGTTTTTTTAATAATAAGGAATATCAAGGCACGTTAGCAAATTCAGGAATACATTCTATTGATGAGTTAGAGACAAGATCATTAAAACATATAGGGGAAATAGGTTATTTTTTGCGAACTAATAACGGAAATAGCATAGATTTTATTGAGGATTCAAAAAATGGTTTATATCAAATAAAATATGGAGGAAAGACCTTTAATATAGATCCCACGTACGGTCCATTAATAGCAGATATTCTTCCACAAGTTGTTACTTCAGTTGGAGTAGATTCCTCAAATAGGATCTATTTGGATAATAATCCATGGAATAATCGATTCTCTAAGAATAAAGAAACAACTATTGCATTTGATTTAGGAAGTTATGGTGTTGTTAAAGCATTGCGAAATAGAAAAGCAATTAAAAGTAATGCTGAACAATATGCAGAGAAAGTTATCAGAACTGAAATCGAAAAAAAATTAAGAATACCTTAATTACCCGATTTTGAAAAAATGACTTTTAAAATCTGCAAAGTTAAAGGAATAATAACCTCATTATTGATATCGTTTAAATGTTGTTCTTCAGGTCCGATATTATATTCTGCAAATAATTTTTTCTTTTCTCTTTCATATTCTTCACGACTTAACTCATGAGTATATAACTTAGATCCTAATTCAATTATTTTCCTAATATAGATTTCTTTTTCAGGAGTTATTTCTTGGTAAGGCGTACGTAATGACTTTTTTTCAAATCCTTTCGGAGGTTTAGGTGGAAACGGAGCAATATTTTTTGGCTTTTTCCATTCATCGCCATCCCAATATAACCATCGATTATGTTCAATTTCATACCACCATGTTCCTTCATGTTTTCGATATCGAGACATATCTATTTTTTGTTTTTCTTCTCGCTGAACATTAGAAGTTTCTTGCGCTCTTAACTCCAATCCAGAAAATGAAGAAACGGTCATCGCCGTTCCAACAACTAAAGGTGCCAAATATTTTGATGTATATGCCTTAATCATATCTATTCTAGTATTATTTTCTTTAAAAATTTTTGTTTCCCTAATCGGTAGTAAAATTAGAACCCCCCAACTCGCTGAGTCCACTCTTTGCCAAAAGTGTCTTGAGCAAATCGCCTCATAGCTATCGTCTGCTTGTCCTGTCCTTGGCGCAAATGATTCAAATAATTTTCCTGATTAAACCCTTGGAATTCCTGATAACGTATCCCTCGATTATACACTTGCATGGTTTCCTCAATACTATAACCCAAAAATGCTCTAAACTGATTTCCTTTCTCACTATTCCAATAGACAGGATCATTGTCTTTTATTGCCATACCTAAACCTAACGAATAGGCATTAAATTCTAATGGGCCGGCAACAACATCCTGTCCTCCATAATTCCATTTACCTTTTTCCGCTAATTCCACACCAACCTTTGCACCATTAATATAGGCAACGTGTTCATCCATAATATAAAGAGGCTTATCATCCCATGATCTTCCTCCTGAGATGTAAGTTCCATAGCGTGAACCTCGTAATGATTCGGGAATGTATTTACCTACAATATTTTTTCGGATTGCAGGTTCTTCAAGAACTACATACTTTCCATCAAGAAGATAAAACGCATTGACATTGCCCCGCTGTAGATTACGCAAATAACTGTTAATGCCATGAGTAGTTTCATGACCATCAGTAACTGGTTCATTATAATGTTGAGCATCTCCTGGTGCTTGATGTGTTTTAATATCTTGTAAAATGGGAGAATTAAATCTTGATTTAATTCCAGAATTTCGATTATAGGTTTTCAGAGGAAGTTGCGAGATTAAAAGTGAACGGTGAATAGTTGCTAAATCAGCTTTACCAATAGTTCCTCGAATCTTTTCAATATCCTGACCTAAAAATCCATTCACATCACTGCCTAAAATCTGTTGCTGTTTATCAGGAGGAAGAGTCATTAAGGTTGATATAATAG
>Ga0209541_10011124_pt1 | contig 14142 bp, 13 predicted proteins | sample RifCSPlowO2_01_FD_184027 | JGI IMG/M metagenome (GOLD analysis project Ga0209541, IMG submission 184027) | Groundwater microbial communities from Rifle, Colorado - Rifle CSP2_plank lowO2_0.1 (SPAdes) (version 2) | ecosystem: Environmental > Aquatic > Deep subsurface > Groundwater | place... | reverse complement strand
GCCGATGGCAAACAAGCTGGCATATGCAGTATTGAGGGCAGACACAAATTTTATCCAGAATATTCCTGTTCCATTTGGAGTTTCTCTTGTTGCTGTTGGTACTAAGATATAGTCTCTAAGTTAGGACAAAAGAGGCAAGAAAGATTTTTATAGAAGGTTTGTTTGTAAATATGCATGGGTGCGGCGTCAAGTCAGTCAGGTATGGCAATGGGGGTAACTGTGACAGTGCATCATCCGCAAAGAGAGGGCGGCGTTGATCAAGAAGATTTATTTGAAGTTCTGCTGAATAAGATAAACGGCGCGTTTATCCAAGCTCCGTTGAAATTTTATAGATATGAATCAGGGAGTAATGTAAAATATGTAGTATATCTGGATGTAGGCAGTGAAATATATAGAATAGAAGTTGGAAACGTTATGGGCAGGTATTCACTCAAAGTAGGAAAAGGGATATTGCAAGCGCAAGATACAATTCAAGAGTTTCAAGCAAGTATATACAATGCTAGACTAGAAAATCTGTATAGGGATCTTGAGACACATGTAAAGCCTAGACTAGTTGATCAAGTTGCAAGTGCTCAGACTGCAGAATTGAGGAAGTTAAGGGAAAACCTTGGGCTAGAAGAAAAGCTTTCAAGTTAACAATCTTTAAAAATCAAATTTCTCGCTGTTTACTATGCAATCTAGCAAGTGGGTATGGATTTTAGTAGGAATTGCATTAGTTATCCGCCTGTTGATGCTAACATTGCACCAGGCTGTTGAAATCGATGGCGCCTACTACATTGCTATGGGCGAGAACTTTATACATGGAAATGGCCTGAAGGATATTGAAGGCAATGTCAACACAGTATTCATGCCTCTTTATCCAATCTTAGTTGGGATCATTAGCTTCTTGATAAAAAATGGAGAGATGGCGGCTCGCTTGATCTCTGTAATCTTTGGGGCATTGCTGGTTCTTCCAGTGTATGGGCTAGCAAAAAGATTCTACAATGAAAAGATAGCATTGCTGGCTGCATTAATTATTGCAGTATATCCAGCATTGGCATACATCTCAACCATAGCCTACGCAGATTCCTTGTATATCTTCTTAATCACAAGCGCAATGTACTTTGGTTATCAGTCATTGCAGACAGGCAAAGCAAGGCATTATCTTGCAACAGGCGCATGCTTCAGTTTAGCTTATCTTGCTCGCCCGGAAGGATGGGTATACATTCCTCTGGTGGCAGCTTACATGTTATGGCATAAACGAGAGCATTGGAAAAATGCAATAAAGCCTGTGCTTTCTTTGCTGATAATTGCTCTGCTTATTGCTCTTCCCTATTTCATATTTTCTTACGCTCAAGCAGGGGATTTTTCTCTCAGCAGCAAAGGATATGTAATCTACAAGTTCAGGGCATATGAGCCATTCTCCCAGGAATATGAGTCAAGCATTTTCAGCTTGAACAAGGCCAAGGATGACATTCTGCTGAATCCTTACAAGGTAAAAGGAAGCCTGATTCAGGAAATTCTAGCCAACAGCCAAGCATTTATGCTCCGCTATTTCTCAGGCTTGTTCAAGGAATTGTATTTAGTCATCCCAAAAGTCTACCCCTTCATTATCTTTTCACTGTTTGCGTTTTTCCTGCGCCGCTGGAATAGGGAAGAACTGAAGAAGGAATCTTATCTTTTGATGCTAGTGGCATATCCATTGCTGTTCTATCCTGTATTCTGGGTAGAGGCAAGGTACATGCTGCCAGTAATCCCTGTCATGACTATTTGGGCAGGTAAAGGCATTGTGCAGATAACGCAGCGCTGGAAAAGAATGCCTCTAGCATTAATCGTGGCAGGGATTCTCATTTTCTCTTTAGTTGGAAATGTTTTTGCAAGCCATCTTGTTGACAGCCGTTTTGAAAAGGTTGACCCTCCATTGGAGCACAAGCAGGCAGGGCTATGGGTCAGGCAGAATTATGATCATCCGCGCATCATGGAGCGCAAGCCATGGGTTAGCTTCTATGGCAAAGGAGAATTTGTAAATTTCCCTTATGCTATATACAGTGATCTTCTGCAGTATGCGTGCAATAATGATGTTGATCTAATTGTTGTTGACGAGCGCTACACCAAAAAGTTGCGCCCGCAGGTGGCATTTTTGCTTGAGCAGGAAACATCTGAGCTGCATGTGGTCTACGGCACTAATGTGCGCCATCAGGAAAATGACATTGTCTTGTATGAGATAGACTGCTCTAGGGCATAAGATGGTCTAGATGTAAGAAATCCAGTATCAATAGCATGAAATATCGTAAGTTTTATATATTACTTTGTATATACTAAATAATACTATGGATGCGATTACCATAAAAATGGACGAGAAAATGCTCAAGGAAATGGATCGAAAATTAGGAGAGCATCGTTATAGCACAAGAACAGAATTTATCAGAGATGCAATTCGCGATAAGCTTTCTGAACTGGAAAAGGAAGAGATATTGAAGAGCATTTCTAGACTAAGAGGTATTTCTAGAAGGAAAACAAGTGATCAAAAACTCCATGCTGCAGGGGAAGAAGCATTCCAGCTATTTGAGAAAAAATTTAAGATCAAATGATGTCCTGTGGTCTTCTTACCTTTACAATGTCTAACAATCTCTGAAAATGCCGATCCAATGTTATTAAAACTGCTTTATTGTCCCTAGCAATGAGGGCATGTGCTGCATCTTTTTTCGGGATGCCTCTTTTTGCTGACAAATCTTTTGCCTTTCTTATTTGTTTTTCTGTAGACTCTACCCATATGATAATGTGATTCAATTTTTCAAATAGCCCTTCAATCTCAAACAAGGGGTAGTCAGCTAACCTCAACTCTGCAACTACAAAGTCAGAGCAGATTATTTTATCATTATTTTTTGCGATATGGGTCATAAGTTTGTGAGCCAATTCTCCTTTTGGGAGATGAGGTTCATCTCTATTTTCAAAGAAATCCATCCAAATGGATGTATCAAAGTAATAGTTCATGCTGCACAAATTTTGAATTTTCTTTATAAGCTTTCTTGGGTCACTTGTCGAGTATATCCATTGTCGAGTATATCCAGTAGCCCAGAAGATTTCCAGATTTTCTGAAAAATTTCTTATTTATTGTGCAAAGCCAGAATATGAGCAAACTATAAAAAGCTCTGGAAGTCCATAAGAATCAATGGATGCAGCGCAATCACGCAAGCAGAAATTATGGTCATTACTGAAGAATAAGCAGGTATGGGTGATAGCTGCGATTCTGGTGTTTGCATTTATCCTGCGTTATGTTGTCGCTATTTCCAATGAGCCGCCTGCACAATGGTGGGACTCAGGGGATTATCTGACAGGAGCAAAGGAAATCTGGAACATTGCAGAGTATGACACTTACACATTAAGCCCGCGCCGCCCATTTTTCTTAAGCGTGCTGTGGGGATTTTTCCTGAAGCTAGGAGGAGACGACACTATTTTGTTGTTTGTCTCAGTGCTATTTTCATTGGCAGTTGTCTGGCTTACATATAAGATTGCAAAAACTTTATTCAGTCAGGAAGTGGCATGGATATCAGCAATATTGTCAGCAGTATTTTGGCAATATATTTTTCACACCACTAGGTTGTTGACAGACATTCCTTCGCTTGCGTTCATGCTCGCTTCCTTGTATTTCTTCTGGCAGGGCTATGGTGAGGAGCGATCAAAAAAGGATCTGATATTTGCAGGGTTGTTTTTTGGATTGGCATGGTTCACGCGCGCTGCCAGCTTAATATATATTGTCCCATTGTTTGCCGTTGTTCTTGTCAAAGACAGATGGAAGTTTGTTCTTAACAAGAAACTGTGGCTAATGGTGCTGGTAGCTGTCATTGCAATCTCGCCTTTTATCATTTGGTTGTTTGCAGAGTTTGAAAATCCTGTGCAGAAGTTCACAGGCATTGGAGGAACAGAGCAGCGCTTCGCAGGCAGGGGCCAGCTGAAATATCTTTGGGAAAATCTAGATCATATTGCGAATGATGTTTTCTCTCCAGCAATTGCAGGTAAATTTTTCAGCGCTCGCTTTCTAGGTTTTCTGGCAATTCTTGGGGTGTTTTTCTTGTCCAGCAGCTTGTTTTTTGGATTTGATGTTATGTGGAAAACCAAGAGCAAGGAATTGTTGAAGCGATGGTTCTTGCTGGTATGGTTGTTGACGCCTTATGTATTCTACAGCTTGACAGGTGCAGGTGTAGAGGACCGTTATCTATTTGGCATGTTTCCCGTGTTGTTCATGGCTTTTGGAGAGGCATTGGTAAGATTGAAGAATGCAATTAAGCAGAACAAGGCCATTGCGTACGCAATTATTGTTCTTATTCTATTGGCTATAGGTTATTTTCAGGTGGATGTAGGCATTTCAAGTGCAAAATCAGCTCGCTACGGTTTTGCAGAAATTGCCTATGCCGGAGCCTGGATAAAAGCTAATTCTGATTCTGATGATGCAGTTATTACATCCTCTAAATACCAGAACATGTACTACAGCGAAAGGAATACTTATCCTTTTGTTGAAAAGGCAGAGGATCGTGAAAATGCCTCGTCATTCATTCCTTATTTGGAGAAGATTAATCCTAAGTTTGTTGTTGTTTCAGTATATGAGCCTGCATTTACCCCGCCTTGGGCGTATGCATTCCCGCAGGAGCATCCAGAATTGTTCCAGCCAATGCAAGCGTACTATGACTCAAGCAATAATCCTAGATTAGTCATTTATGGTTATATGAAGCATCCTGCATTCCAGCAAGCAAACAAAACTAATTCCTGACAAGTTTTAATGGCAAGGTAAACTGAATATCCTTCAAATCCTTTGTTCTCGCCTTGAAACTAAATACAGCAACGCCTCGGAGTTCTCTAGTTTTTTTGTCAATAATCTCGAAAATGCCGTCCCCTACATTGTCAAAGAAGCACTTGGAAATGTCACCAGAAGTAATCTCTAGGAAGTCTCCTTCTTCGTCATAATGAAATTTTAGTGTGTTTGCCATGGTTCTCCAGTTATTTTGTTAGTAAAGAAAGCTGTGATTATAAATCCTTCGCCATTCAGGGCTTTGCACATTAAATCCTTGTTAAAACCTTGAAAAGTCGTTCTGCACAATAAATGCCTGTTTTGCACAATAAATATATACCCTGATTCTCTCTACTTTTCATGGTCATTACTCTAGTTCCAGAAATAGATATTAAAGAAACACTTCAAAAGATTTCTGAAATGGGATTTGTCCCAACTTTGCGTTCTGATGATACAGGTATAGGATATACTTTAGAAATACTAATGTCTATTAAGGAAAACAATTCGGGAGAGGCTGATTTAAAGTATCTGGGTCTTCCTGTAGAATTAAAGGCTCAAAGGAAAAGTGCTTCTTCAAACATTACTCTTATTACAAAGTCTCCTAATTGGAAGCCTTTACCTTGTAAGAATATCATAGAAAAGTACGGTTACAAAGATGTAAAAAAGCGACAGGGTCTCAAGGTTACTTTGAAAGCAACTGAATTAAACTCTCAAGGATTAAAATTTGAGATTACGAATGGAAATCTCAATATTATTCATAAAAAAGATGGAGTTATTTGTTATTTTGTTCTTGATGAACTTATGTTAAAAATAAGAGAAAAGTTATTTGAAAACTTATTATTAGTATTTGCTGATTCAAAGAAAGTTAAAGGTATAGAAAACTTCCATTATAATGAAGCATATTTGCTTACTCACTTATGCGAAGAAAAACTTAAAGAACTCATTAAAAGCGGTTTTCTCGTTTTCGAGTTTAGAATGCATATCAAAGAATCTGGAAGTGTCAGAGATCATGGTTCTGGATTTAGGCTCAATAAGAGACATATAACCCAATTATATGATAAGAAAGAGAAAATATTATAATTTCTCTAAGACTATTATCCATTCTTCATTCATAGTAGAAGAGTGATTTCCTACAATATTAGTTGGGCTGTTCCTTTTTGGCATTCTTTTGTTTGGGATACTTCTTATGAAGGTGTTATGGTGTTTGTAGTGGTTTCTTACTTGGAAGAGTTCTAAGATTATTTCATCAGTAGGGATTTGAATATCTTTAACAGTTCTATTCCCTACAACAAAACATAGGAATGCTCCCTTCTTTGTTACTCTATGCATTTCATCAACACATTTATCAAAGTCTACATAGAAACTTAAGACATCTTTTGCCCTCTTTGGATCTTTTTTGGCTATTTTATCTAAAGTTTTGATTAAAGTTAATGATGGGAGTTCGTGGTTTAATTCTTTAGTGGGAATTCCTCCTAAGCTTATTTTATCTATTCCTAGTACTTTTTCTTTGCTATAGCCTATCCATTGTAGTGCTAGACGGGAAAACTGTCCATATGCTACTGTAGTCCTGCTATCCCCGTAAGGTGGGGAAGTCACAATTAAGTCTACTTCATTGTTAGGTATGGATGTTTTATATCTTGAATCTTCTGTTAAGATCTTTACCTCACACTTATTTCTTTCTTTTAGGTATTCTTTCATAGAGTTAATATTTTCTCGTGTTTTTTTGTCAAATTCTTCAAACGTGTTTGGGTTATGTTTTTGGAGCATTTCTTTATTCATTCTGTAAAGTTTGTATTCTCTTTTTCTAGTGTTTGAGACTGTTCTTACTATTTCTGAAAAGACGACTAAAAAGAAGTTTCTTACATCTTCGTTGTCTATCTTGCCTATGTTCTTCCTTAAAATAGCTAGGTCTAATGTTATTTCTGGTTTGAACCAAAAGTCTAAATTGAAGAAGTTGGGTTTTTCTATGTTTGCGATTGTTGGACTGCTTTTATCTTCAAGAGATCGTTTCATTAAAAGCATATACTCTTCTAGTAATTCTTTTTCATCAAGAGGAGTAGTTTTAACCTTTGAAATTAGTAAGGCAAGAGGATTGATATCTATCCCATATGCTTTTTTAAAGTTTTGATGTAAGGTAGCTTCTAAGATACTAGTACCAGAACCCATGAAAGGATCTAAAAGAACTTTTGCATCAGAACCATAAGTAGAAATGAGTCTTCGGGTAATTTGTGGGATCATCATAGCTGGATAAGTGTGGAATCCATGATTACTCATCTTAGTGAACTCTTTTCTAAAATCCCAAGAAGGATCAACTAATTTGTCACCTCTTTCTAATAATTTTTGAGATTGCATATCTTCTTTATTGTCTCCCCCCTTAATATAACTTTTCATGAAATTTCCGAAAATCTTCCGGAATTATAGTAAACACTTCCCATCACATCTTACTTCAGGCAACCCCATCATTGCCAGCACAGTAGGAAACAAATCCACCATATGAGCTTCCTGCTTTCCTGAAGATCCTTTCACAAGGTAAAACGATTTCTGTTCTTTCGGGCTCCACCCATGCATTGCTTTGTATCCTATGCTCTTTGTAAAAAAGCTAGGGCTAAACACAATGCCTTTCTTTGCTAAAAACACCACATGGCTTGTTGCAGGCAGGTGAAATGCTCGCTGGTCAATAATATCCCCTTCACCAATGCACTGCAGTTCATGCACTACTTTCTCTCGTGCATCAGCAGTATGGAACCAGAAGCGTGCGTATGTGCTTGCAATGAAATAAGTATAGTCCTTTCCAAATTTCAAGTCAAGCTTTTGTAGTGCAGCTTCAAGATCAAATTGTTCCTGAATATAGTCCATGCCGTGGTCAGAGAAGAATATCATCTGCTCTTCATCCAGCTCTTTGCAATAGCCATCAATCTCTTTAAGTTTTTCCTTTACTTCCTCAGAATCAGGGCCATAGATGTGCCCAAGCTCATCCAAGTCCCCAAAATGAATGAAGTTGAAATCCGCATGTAATTTTCTTGCATGTTCCATTATAGTTGCAGCATCCTTCTTGAAAAATATCCTGCTTCTCCTTCCATGAGACACAAAAGGCCAGTCAACAGCAGAAAATGTCTTTCCAGCCATTTCAATGTAGTCAAAGATGGTAGGCAAGGGCAGGCATCCTTTTTGCATCCAGATATTTTTCATGGCAGGCTTAAAGAAGCGCGCTTTCTTCTGCGTTGTTTGCAAAGGGCTATAGAAGTACAAATTTCTTGAAATGTAGCGCAACCCGTTCGCTAGCATCTTGTTCTTAATCACAAAAGGAGCAGGACTTTTTCTTTTTTCAAACACGTCAATAACTCCATGCTTGTCAGGATGGAATCCAGTCATGAAAGAGGCAACAATGCTTGTGTAGCCAAAAGGCACTTCTAATTTGCCGTGCAGGTGCTGCTCTGCCAGCCCGCGCAAGTAAGGGGCATATTGCAGATATTCGCTTTTGAATCCATCAAGGAAGATGCATTTCATAGCAGCCTCTGCGTGTAGTATTTTCCATAGCAGTACAGTGTTGCATTCCGCAATGCCGAGAAATCTTTGCCCTGCACAGGAGCAAGGTAGTGCAAGTAGTGCTTTGCTTCCTTCAGCAGCCATGGCTCTTCAGGTGCATATAGCAGCAAGAACGCAGGCATGAACACTCTTACCCCAACGTCTCTCCATTTCAATAATGCTCGGGAATATTTTGTGCGCAGGAAATACAGTCCAGTCAGCCCATACTGCAAAGGCACTGCAGCTTTTCCAATTGATAGGTAAGGAACATGGTACTTCAATGGCAGTTTCTTGTAAATGCCGCGCATTAGCTCTTCTTTGCTGGTTGAAAATATCTTCAGGTCACTCTGTGCCATGTATCGAATCGTGAAATACATCGCATCTCTCGCTGCTTTCCAGAATTCGACAGCATCCTTTATCTTTGCAGGCTGGAAATCACACTTAATTTTTGTTGCAAATTCAACTTGCCTGGCAAGCTTAGGCATCTCTTTTCCGTAAGCCTTTTTGAACAGCGCAGCTCTTCCCCTGTAAGTGCCGGAGAACCTTTTGCGCAAGAGAAGCAGCGCCTCAGCGCACGCCATGAATGTCTTAAGCGCATAGTAGATTGCAATAAGCTTCTCATCTTTCCTGAACTTTCCTTTCAATCGTTGTTCGTCCATAGCCAGCAGCAGCAAGCACGATTTGTTGATCATGTGCCTCCACCCTTCAGACAATGGCAGGTCTTTCTCGCTGATGTCAATGATATCTCTGTAATCCTTGCCATGCAATAGCTGCGTGCTGTGCTTAATTTCATACGTGCGCGTTGTTGGCTTCAACTTAGGCAGGTCCTTCAGGAGAATTGCGCGCAAGTCAACATGGAAAAACTTCTTCCTCTGGTATCCTGTGCCATCGGTCTCGATAAACTCGCCCCCACCCATGCCAATGGCAGCAGAAGCCTTCTTCCCCACCCTGTCAAGTTCAGAATCAGGAATCTTCCTTTCAGTAATGATATAAATGTCAAAGTCATTGAACAAGTCTTTCCTGTTCAGGATTGTTCCTTCCCCTTTGCCAAAGCTGCCAAACATTAGCACGCTCAATGGATTCAGTTCTTGCACAATTATCTTGGTGACTATTCCTGCCTTTTCCTGCACCATTGCTTCAATCTTCTTGTTGTGCGTGGTAAACATCAGAAGTACTTCTCCTCGCGCATTGATAATATCCCCCCAATAACAGTGCCAATCAGCCCAATTACCCTGTTGATCAGCGCAAGCGAGAGCGCAACAGCAGGGTCAACTGCAAAAACCTTGTTGAACAGCACAGTGATGGCAAGCTCAGATGTTCCAATTCCGCCTATAGTGATTGGAATTAAGGTTACAATGGTTGCAATGGATGAAATGAAAATGAATGGCAGGATAGGGACATTGATGTTCAGCGCAAGCGCAATCAGGTACATCTGGAGATACAGCCCAAACCATGTTAGGATAGTGACAATAATTGGAACAATCACCTGCTGCGGGCGCAAGAGCGTTGCATGAAATGCTTCAAAAGATGATCTTGCCCTGTCCTTGAACCTTCTCGGAACCAGGAAGTAGAACACCCTCCATATAAAGAAGTTGCGCGTTGGCTCATGCAATGACAGAAGCAGGATTACTATGAGAACAAGAAACAGGATAAGGGACTGAAGGAATATGCCGTTGAAGTATTTCAGTGCCATGATTGATCCTAAAAACGCAAAAAAAGCAACAGTAAACAAGTCAAAAAATCTTTCTAATGTAACAGATGATATGCACGCCCCAATATCTTTTTTAGTCTTCTCTTTCAAATAGAAAATCTTGGAGAAAGTTCCGATTCTTCCTGGTGTTATGTTGCCATAAAAGCTGCTGATAAGATGCACTTTCAAGATGTAGGAAAAAGGCAGGTATATCTGCTGCCTGTGCAGAATCAAGTCCCATTTCCATGCTTGCACTACAATTATGATGAGCGCAAGGATGACGCTTAGCAGGACATAATTCCATTGCACTGTGGGCAGGGTCTTTGCAAGCTTGTCAAAGCCAACATGGTAAATCACATAGATGAATATTAAGATTCCAAGTAGCGGAAGGAACTTGCGGATATTTATTTTCATGTTAGTGTTACTCTTGCACTTGTCGTGAAAAATCCTTCAGGTGACCTGCAACTGCCTTCACGCCTTTCAGGGTGTAGAGAACGTCTTCAAAGGAGCGTATCTTGGTGAGATGTCTCAACACATACTCAGGATGCAGGAACACGTAATATATCTTTTTGCATATTGACTCCACTTCTTGCGGTGTCATGTCAGGCGTGGTAAAGACAGGCTCTGCCATGTCAAACCTCTCATAGTCATAAGGGTCCATTCCATTTCTAAACCACCCTTTCTCAATGCCCTCTTTCCATAACGGCGTTCCAGGGTAAGGCACAATAATTGTTGATTGCAGGACATCAGCATGTCCCTTCCTCATTAAGTACCTGGAGAGTTTTATAGTCTCAATCGCATCTTGCTTGTATTCCCATGGATATCCTACCATCATTGTCAGGTGCACAGTCAACCCTGCTTTCTTTGCGTCTCTGCAGCTGCTAACCACATCAGCTATTCTTGTTCCCTTGTCAAGCTTGTCAATGGTCTTCTGGCATCCTGATTCCAGGCCGTATTTAAGCAGCCTGAATCCTGCACGCGCCATGTGCTTGTACTCTTCAGCATTCACTGCGCCAAAGCGCATGTTGCAGGAATAGATTACTTTCTTATTATATCCAGATTCAATCATCAAGTCGCAGAATTTCTTCAGCCACGGCCCTACAGTAATCGTTCCAGCATCATCGAAAATCTCCTGCACCCCGCATTCGTCAACAAGGTACTTCACTTCCTGCATCACATTTTCAGGCGAGCGGGCTCTGAACGTCCCTTTCGGATAGAGTGTATGGTCCCAAACGCAGTTAGAAACATTTAACAAATTGGCAGTATAGGAATGCTCTCTTGGTACTGAAATGTTGTAGACTGGTCCGAAGTATTCTTCGTGCGAGATGTTCTTGATAGGCAAGAATGATTTCTCACTGGATAATCTATGTAGTTGCACTGTATTCTGGTCGTTCTTTGTAAGGATATTGTGCGCTTGTTGATTAAAAAGAGAAATAACAAGATCTCCTTCCTTGAGATCCGCTGCTGCTATAGTCTGTTCTTCATTGTTCTTTTTTACGTATATCCTATGGTTAGGTGTGCAGCGAAGCTCAGGTATGCCATCAACCTTAATTTTGATTAGTTCTCCTGAATAGTCGCGTTGAAATATAAAGTCAGGTTTTTGGTATTTTCCAGAGTGTGTAATGACCTCATCATTAAGGGTAATGTCCTTGATCTGCTTAGTGCCATCTTTAGTCATAACGAGTGTTTCAGGAGTGAAGCAGAACGTGCACCTTCCCCACCAGCAGTCTCTTGCTGACATGATGTACGCCAAGGGCCTGCCTATCAGGTTGAATTCTTTCTGATACAATTCATTGCGAGTGAATTTGCGATCAACAATGGGAGCAACATCCAGAGGTTTCTTCAGTTCATATCTTCCGTTTTCAACAATCTTCTTTCCTTTCCTGTACCAGATGCCTCGCGGTATTTCTTTGTTGTTTTCCAATGCATCTGCAAGTTCAACCATGGCAAAGTCATAATATCCTCCGCAAATCAGGAAGTCTAGTTTTGATTTCTTCATAGTTTCTTCAGGGAATGCAGAAAGATGATCTCCCATCATGCAGATCTTCATCTTCGGATAGCGGTCTTTCAGGATGCCAACAGCCCGCCAGTGTTTTTTCACCACAGGGCTTTTTGTTTCAAAGAAAAATAGGTCAGGCTTTACTTCATCAAGGAAAGAATAAAACTCCTCTTCATTAACGCCTTCAGCAATGCAGTCCTTCCAGTGAGTTTCCCATCCTTCATTGCGCAGCCACGTAGCTCCTGTAGCGAGCGATACAGGAAACAAGAATGTCGGATTATTGAAGTACTGGAACTGCCTGTTCTGGCTTAGAAGCGGAGTTCCCTTGGAAGATAAGGTGGGTGGATAGCCGACAACAATCTTCAGAGATTTCCCTTTTGCCATTGCAGAAATTCGAGAAATTAACTTTATAAAGCTTATGAAGGTTCGGGTTAAAAAACGTCAAGCCCATAAATCTTTTAAAGCGTTTTTTGTTAGCTGCAGGGATGAAAATCTTAGGAGTGACTTCTCTTTTTCATGACACTGGCATGGCAGTTGTTGACAAAGGAAGAATCACGCATGCCATCAACGAGGAGCGTTTATCCAGAAAAAAGATGCATGTCGGCTTCCCTTATCGCAGCTTGGATTATATCAAGCATTATGTCAAGGAAAAAGAAATTGATGTAATTGCAGTATCAGACATTCCGGCTTCAGAATTGTTCTCTAAAATCAAGTTTGCCATGTTTGATCCATCATTGTACAAGACTTCTCCATATTATGCAGCAAAGTCTTCTGCCATGATGACTCGCTGGGTATACAAGACTATGAAATGGTACAGAAAATACCAGAGAGAGCAGCAGCATGTCTTTGAGAAGTTGGGAAAGAAGGTTATAAGATTGGAGCACCATCCAAATCACGCAGCCTCTGCATACTTCACTTCAGGAAAAAGGAGATGCTTGGTTGTTACTGTGGATAATCATGGTGATGGCATCTGCGGTTCTGTTTCCATTGGGGAGAATAATCAGCTAACCCGCCTGGACACATTGCCCTGGCCACATTCTCCAGGATTTTTTTACGCAATCATAACAAAAATGCTCGGCTTCAAGCCTGGCAGGCATGAAGGAAAAATAACAGGCCTTGCTGCTTATGGGAATCAGAATAGTCCTGCATATGCCAAGATTAAGAAGCTGATGTGGTTCGAGAATGGTACAATCAAATCTTCTGCCATGATAGGCAGGCGCGGCTGGGTCAAGTCATTGACGCAAAAATATTCCAAGGAAGATCTTTCAGCAGCATTCCAGCGCGTCTTGGAGGAGACAGTAGCTGCATATGTGAAGCATTGGATGGATATCACAGGCATCAAGGATGTATCATTGGCAGGTGGAGTCTTTGGCAATGTAAAATTAAACCAGAGAATTTTGGAGGCTGGGGCTTCTTCTGTATTCATTCATCCGCATATGGGCGATGGCGGAACAGGATCTGGAGCTGCATTGCACTGTTCAATGCTGGAAGGGGAAGCTAAGCCGTATGAGTTGCATGATGTCTATCTCGGGCCTGAATATTCTAACAATGAAATCAAGGCAGAGCTTGGCAAGCAGGGATTGAATGCAGAATATATTGATGACATTGAGGAGCAGGTTGCTGAAATCCTGGCAAAATACAAGGTTGTTGCATACTTCAATGGCCCAATGGAATATGGTCCTCGCGCATTAGGTGCAAGATCAATTATTTATCCTGCAACAGACCCAAAAGTGAACGACTGGCTGAATAAGAGATTGAATAGAACGGAGTGGATGCCTTTTGCTCCATACACTTTGGAGAGGTTTGCAAAGAAATGCTACAACAATATTGCTGGCGCAGAATACGCAGCTAGATTCATGACAATTACCTTTGACTGCACCGACTTCATGAAGCAAAACTCCCCTGCAACAGTACACGTAGACGGAACCGCACGTCCGCAACTCATAAATAGGGATATTCATGCAAGCTACAGTAAAATACTGGAGGCATATCACAAGATAACAAAGATCCCTTCGTTGGTGAATACATCATTCAACATGCACGAAGAACCAATCGTATGCTCTCCATATGACGCAATCAGAGCCTTCAAGCTCGGCCATTTGGATTATTTGGCAATAGGAAACTACCTGGTGAAAAATGATAATTGACATACTCAAGAAAAGA
>Ga0209541_10011120_pt1 | contig 14145 bp, 10 predicted proteins | sample RifCSPlowO2_01_FD_184027 | JGI IMG/M metagenome (GOLD analysis project Ga0209541, IMG submission 184027) | Groundwater microbial communities from Rifle, Colorado - Rifle CSP2_plank lowO2_0.1 (SPAdes) (version 2) | ecosystem: Environmental > Aquatic > Deep subsurface > Groundwater | place... | reverse complement strand
GTTCTTGAACTTAGTAAATACACCATAACCACAATAATAACTAGTGCAAGCGCAATTAATACCATTATGTCGATTGATAATCCCTGCGCTTTCCTGGAACGAAAATTTATAAAATGTTCAAATTTTTTTAAATTTGTATTTTTTTTATTTTTCATTGTTAATAATTTCATTTTTTCTTTATTTAAACTTTATGATTGCGCTGGAACACATGAAGCAAGATAAGAAATGCCATTAACCTGACAGCCAGTGTTTAAATCATAAAAACTTTTTACGCAAATCTCATTTTCAAAGGATGACCCTAAAAATGAAGATTTAAACCAATCCCCGCATCCACCCAATTCTTTTCCTGCTTCTTTCAATTTATTTTTTAAATTTGAAATTTCGCCAGTATTAAAAGAAACCCCTAACTCTATGTCTTCATTTGTTGGTTCTAATTCTGAAAGCAAGTCTTTTAATTTATCCTTATATTCTAATTGTAATTTCTGCCCATTTTCTCTATTAGCACCATACTCTCCTTTCTCCATCCTCCCTCTAAAAATAGTAATTGCTTTATCTAATGAACCATAAGAGCCATCTGGCATAATCGTATTAGTACCACGAGTATATTCTCTATCTATTTTTAAATAAGTAACTTTTGGTGCAATAATTTTATATCTCTCTAGGGCATTGTTATAAACCAAAGAATTAGGATAGTTAAAAACAATTTCTTTATAACCTATAAATGCTGCTTCAGGGTTATTTGTTCTTTCATGCTCTAAAGACTCGCTATAAAGCGCCAAATCTGTTTGAATAAATTGATCTAAATAACTTGAACCTAAATAAATAAATGGATTATTTTTAAATCTGCGTTCTAAATAATCTTTAGATGCGGGCATAAGACCTACCTTATCATGTATACCAATATCCACTAACATCTTAGACTCAAGAGCCTCATAATTAGTTTTAGCCAGCGGCAATTTAGTCTTAATAAACACTCTGTAATGTGATTCTAAAATACTTCCAAATATATAATATGAATTATCATAAGTTAATACAAATGGATCAATTTGTCGTATGAAATTATTAAATTCGCCATAGCTTATAGATATACTAGAAGTATCTTCTTTAAATTGTTTGGAATATTGAAATAAAAGAGTTTCCAAAATATATTGTTTGTCGTTTGGTCCGGCTTGATTATAAGCTGTAATCAAATCAGTTTTATCTTTACTAAGAACAAGATTTAACATCTCAACATACTTATTTGCTTCAGCAATATAGCTTTTAATACCATTTAAACTAGAATAATCTTTAAATTTTTGAAGCGCCATTTCAGCAGCGGCATATCTCTGATTTGCAACTAGCTCTAAAGATGCATCTTTAAAATCATTTATATTTAATGGCCTTTTTAAAAAGATTCTTTTTTCGTTATTATCATATTCAAATTTAAGATTTGATTCAGCTAATTGAAAATTAGCATCAGCATAATATTTAGAGTTTTTATTTGATAATACTTCATTAAAATTAGAAAGGGCTGACCTATATAAAAATGCATAACCCCCAGAGCCACCATCATAAAAACCTAATTCACCCAACCTTTTAAAATATACTCCTAATAAATAAACTTGATCAATGGTTTGAGGTAATTTCTCAAACAAGCCTGCTAACTCACCAAATCGCTTTGCAGTATCTGTTTTTAAAATATCTCCTTTAAAATATGCATCAGTAATAACAAAAAGAATACTATTACTTAACTTATCAGAACATGAATTCTCTGGATTAATATATCTCCCATAAGCAGCTACCAAATTCTCCGGAGTTTGAGCAAAAGCAGTTTCATCTTTAAAAAAATCCGATAAACCGGAACAAGATAACTCATTAATATCTGCAGGAACATACTCTCCATCATCCTTAGGGGTAAGTATCTTTAAAGATTTTAAAACGTTATTAACAGCATCTTTAAGCGCGCCTCCTGGACCCATAACTAAAACTATCAATAACATTACAATTATTAAAACTGCAACTAACCTTGTAACTGACATTTCTCCTTTTTTCATCCGACTAACCATTTTAAATCAGGAAGCATTCCTGTAAAAAAATCTCCAACCCCAAAAATAAGCATTAAAATTATAACAAATACAATTAATAAAAATATTATCCAAGCTACCATCTGGATATCCATATCTAATCCTTTTTTATGAAACAATAATTTCAATCTCTTTTCCACCTACAGGTAAATTAACACATCCAAGTTTATCAATGTTTGCTTGTTCCAAAGGCATAGTTACTACCCCTGCTCTCCATTCAGATGATGATTCATGGCCAAACAAATAACCAATATACGTTCCTAATGACGCCCCAGTAATTATGGCCCCGCTGCCTAATACAAGCGTTGGCACTACTGTAAACCCTAAAAATGATACTCCACCTATAGAAACTAAATATGCATTTGTACCAACTCCCGCTAAAAATCCAGTAGTAGCGCCCCAAAATGTTGATTCTCCTTTTCCAATATTAATATCTGTTTTATCATATAAAAACATTATTCCGAGGGGTTTGCTCAAATCTAAATTATCATTTTTATTTATATGGGTTTGAATTAATTCTTCAACCGCGGCATCCGTTATAGTATCAAAATTAACATCAAATAATGCATCATAATATGTTTTATCTTGATTAAGTAATTTAGTTTTATATAAATACGAAAAAAGCCCGGGTTTTTTACCCTCTAAATCTGTAAACTCGATCCTGCTGCAAATTACACAATACATTCCTTTTTCTTTTTTAAATAAATCAAGTTTACCTTTCCCAAAATTGTCCCAGCAATTATAAAGTTCGTTTGCAACTGTTGGAAAAACTTTTTTTTCATCTGAAATTTTAATATCTCTTGTTGGACATTTTATTTCATCCATAAATTCATTACCGCTTAATTTAGCGACAGAATTTAAAACTACACTAGATTTACAGGCATTATCAGTTGAAGCAGATTTTAAAATATCAAATAAATTAAATTGAAAAGAAATAATTATAAATGCTATAATTATAATTAAAATAGAACCTAACAAAAACCTTATAGGGTTTGCTTCTGTCTGGGATTTCTTATCCATTTTTTTCTTGCTTCTCCCAATAAAGTTTACTGCATAAACCAGAACCTGCAAGTTCTTCTTTAGGCAAAAAGATGATAGACTGTACCTCTTTTGTATTAACTAATGTACTTAAATATGGTATCATTCCAGTTAGTTCAAGAGGTATTCCTAGAGTATTACGCACAAAAACTAACAAATATTCTTTACCTTTTTCCACTGTATCTAATTCCTTCATTTTTTTAATGGTCGGAGTTAAAAATCTAGTCACAAATAAAGGATAACTTTCAGGAATTCCAACATATTGTGCATAGGTCTGTTCAGTTTTTGACATATTTTTGGATTTGATATATTCCATAATTTTACTTGATTTTAAATTGTCTTGAGCCATAATTTCAGAACAAACTAAACAATAATCATTACCTTCTTTACCAAAAACTTGCAACTTTCCCTCTCCCACCTTATACCAACAACTTTTTAGTTCTTCAGCAAATATTTGATATTGTTCGGTTAAAGTTTTGCCTTCAATTTTTAAAGAAGTAGTTGGACATTGAATAGGAACCTGTTTACTATATCCTAATAAATTTCCTGTAACTCCCACAGTTTCATGAACTTGGGAATTTGCTAAAACAGTTAACCTGCATTTTTCAACATCCCCTCTTTCAGAAAATATGGCAGAAGTTTTGTAGACTCCATAAAAAAGTATACTTGAAACTATTAAAATTAATATCAGTTTTAATAACTCTTCAACCGCCATCCCTTTTTTTTTCATTTCAAAACATCAAATATTTGAATATAAACCAAATAAGCAATGATAAATCCAATTAAGAAAATTAAAATTGCAATAAGGGTCTCCAAACTTAGCTCTGCTTTTTGTTTCATTGTCTCTACAGATATAATTCATTATAAATATATTCATATATAAATATTCCTTATTTTAGGCGCTGTCCAGAAAGTTCATTGTCTGTATATTAATATATTATTTAAAACCTAAAGTAGCCAAGAACACTCTTGCAGTTATGGTTAAATCTGAAGATACTAATTTTTAAATAATGTATCTACAACCAAACCAGCAAAGCTATGCACATACAAAAAATAGAAATATTTAAATAAGCAATATGATTAAATATATTTTGGAGTCCATAAAATGAAAATAAAATTATACTGGTTAACATCTATTTTAATAATAACAACTTTGGTATTTTCAGTTACTGTAGCCGCTTCTATGCTTATTCCAGCAAATGACCGGGCAAAAGAAAATGCAAGAGTTCTAGAAAATTCTCCAGTGATAACTGAAACAGAATCAGGAGAATGGGATTTAGAAAGAGTAGATTTTATACATTATGTAAAATCAAGTAATCCAAGTAACCAACCAAAAACAGAAACCTGTTATAAACTTCTAGGGGTAAAATGGCCTACTTTACCTGTAAATTATGTAATTAATCCAGTTAATCCTCAGGGATTAACAGAAGATTTTGTAACTTCGACAATATCAACATCAGCAGAAATCTGGGATGCTGCAACAATGAGCGAATTATTTAATAATGTTTATACAGTTGATTATAATGTACAATATGGTGTGCAAAACTTTGTGAATACGATTGCTTTTGGCGACTACCCGGATAATAATGTTATAGCAGTAACATCAATATGGTACACAAGAAGAGGCAAACAAATAGTAGAATTTGACCAGCTTTATAACACAAGATATACATGGGGAGACGCCGTAATAAATCCGTCAGTAATGGACTTACAAAATATAGTAACACACGAACTTGGACATGGAGTTGGTTTGGGTGATATATACAGCACAGCATGTTCAACAGTAACAATGTATGGCTACTCTAACTATGGTGAAACTTCTAAAAGAAGTCTTGGACAACCAGACATAACCGGTTTACAAAAAATGTATGGAGCTTGAACTTTTTTATTTCATTTATCGTTATCAAAACCCAAATATACTAACCTAAAATCAACCTCATATAATTAATTTTTCTATAACGCCAATAAACCAAATCATTTATAAACAAAGCCCAATTCTGAGAATAATATGGATTACAAAGAAATGCTAAAAAAGGCAAAAAAAGAACTGCCTGAAGATGTAAAAAATACTGAAAGATTTGAAATCCCAAAAGTAAAGGGGCATATTCAGGGAAATAAAACAATTATTACTAATTTTACGCAAATAATTGATGCTTTACGCAGAGATGCCCAGCACTTGCTAAAATATTTATTAAAAGAACTGGCAACGCCAGGCGAAATAACCAAAACCTCTTTAATAATCGGTGCAAAAGTGTCAGCTTCAAAAATTAATGAAAAAATCGAAAGATACGCAAAAGAATATGTTTTATGTAAAGAATGTAATAAACCAGATACCACCATTCTAAAAGAAGGCGATTTCGCTTTTATTAAATGTATGGCATGTGGCGCAAAACATCCAGTTAAAAGTAAAATATAAAAATGATTATTAAACTCCATACTACACATGACGGAAAATCTATCTTAGCAATATGTGACTCAGATTTACTTGGCAAAGTTTATGAAGAAGGAGAATTACAACTTGATCTTACTTCAAATTTCTATAACGGCAAAGAAATGAATGAACCAGAGATACTAAAAGAAATAAGTAAATTTAGTTCCTTAAATATTGTCGGACAAAAATCAATTAACTTTGCAATTAAACAAGAATTAATAGAAAAAACAAATATTAAAAAAATCGCAAATGTCCCTTATGCAATTTGTGTATTCGTTGAATCTTTAGAATAAACTTCTAAATTACAAATTCGCTGTCATTCCACTCCCTTTTAAAAAAAATAAATATCCTAATCAAAAAAAACTACCTTAAACGCACTTCTTTAATTAGTTTAAAACCACGCGCCTAATCCTGCTTGTTTTTCTTTTTCTTTACCAAAAACGCCCTCAACTCTTCTTTTAAGTAATTCCAAACATTGGCTAAGATAAGGATTAACTCCATACTTCCTTGCAAGTTCCAAACTGGGTTCTAAATATTTTATTATTGAACCTTGAGAAATTGTAAAAATCAATTTTCCACCGCATTCTGTGCATTTACCTACTAAAGGAGGTCTTCTATAAATGTGATTACAGCCAACACACCTAAAAGATTGTTGTGAAAACTTTCTTAAATTACCCATAATGTCCCTTATAAAATGTTTTTCAATAACTAATGTTGCAACATCAGTCGAATTAACTGCCCTAATTTTTCTTGCCAATTCCATCTGCCCAACCAGTTTATCTTGCATACTTGGCAATGTTTTATATGCTGAACATCTTACTCCTGCATTTAAATTATCAGTATCATGTGTGAACCCCATCCCTTCATATTGGGCATCAGTTCCCAAAGTATCCCCTATTTTTTTAATCTTAATTTTCCATGCTTCTTCATACTTCAATGCGGCTTCATAAAGTTCTAACGGATATTTCCATACAATATCCAAATTATGCACTTCAGTATCCACTTCCGAAGGAACTAGGTGCGCAGTTAAAACTAAACATGCATCCATTGTGCGCCCACCTCTACGGTCAGGTAAAAATTGCCTAGAAAAGTTCAATAACCCATCAAGCAACAGCATAACTCCTGCTTCGTCGCCGTCACATCGCGCATTTAAAATTTGTTCTCCCCATAAAATATTTCTATCCTCTTTTGTACTCCAATCAATTTCTAAACAATATGAAGAAGAATTATCTCTTATTAATTCAACTTTTTTCACATAATCAAATATAACATCATTTTCTTCTTTTATTTCGTAATACTTTTTTCCGAACCGAGTTTTCCTTAAGTCTTCATTATTTTTAAGAATCGATAGTTTCAAACTTTTGCTTTTAGAAACTAATTTTAATGTACTTTTAAGTTTTGTAATGTCCCTCCCGTTTATAATCAAATGATGTAAAATATGAGTTTTAGGTTGTTTGCCTAGCTTCACATATTTTTCTAGTACTGTTTTCCCGGGTAATCTTGGTTTTGTTGTATGATATTTCGAAAATACATTAAACCTTAACAATAAAAAGGAAATATCATCTAATAAACTTCTATTAACAGAATATAAAACTACTGAATTATTTTGGGGAATTACACTTCCATCTCCATCAATAAACGCGGATATATAATGTGTAACTAAACTATCAGGCGCATTTAATATGAGTCCGGGTACTTTTTTATTATAAGCATTTGATCCGGCTTGAAAAACGAATTTGAATAATAAATATATCATTTGATCACAAATAGTAATCTTTGTTGAATCTTCTCCAAGATTAGGTTTTATTTTAAAAACGGTTTTTATCAATTCCTGTATTTTATTTTGTATTTCTTTATCCTGTATCCTAAAACTAACTTGAGAAACAGAAGCAGATTGTCTGCAATGCCCCTCCGCAGAATAATATCCTAACAAAGAAGCAATATTCTCATCAAACCATAAATAAGGGTTAAATAACCTTTTTGAATATCTAATCTTAAGAAGATTATTTTTAGCCAATTCATCACTATCTAATTTTAAATTTTTAATATGATATAATGTATTTCTTTTTCTTTTAACATCGACTTGATTAATTAAAAAAATATTTTTTAAATTTTTATCCGGTACATTTTCAATTAATAATTTAATCAGGTTTAACTTTAAATTAGATTTATTATTATTTTCAAATTTGTTTAATATCCCTAATTTGTCTCCCACTTTAATCTCTTTTGCCTTTTTAAATTCAAAATTATTATGATTTACATACATAAAATCGTGATTAGGAGTCATTATCTGTTCCCTGTTAGTTGTAGTCGTAATTTTAACCCACTGCTTGGGAGATTTGCCTTTAATAAAATATTTAATTTTCTTTTTTTTTAATTTTTTAGTGAATGGATCTACACCAAAAGCAAATAAATCGTTTGGACATTCAACTTTTACTGTACCAAATTCATCCATTTTTGAAATAGAATAATTATTTTGAATTAATTCTTCAACATATTTCCCTATCTCTGTTACATTTAAAACGTCTTTCTTTGAATAAATAAATTTTGTAGCAGGATATACGCAATTTCTGCGCGTAGCTGCATGCGCCATCGGATGACAATACATGCCTTGCGTTTTAGAAAATCCAATAATGCGAGAAACAATCCCTGCTGAAGTATGCGGCGCTAAGTTGATTAAAAAATGCCCCACTAAATCCTCTTTTGATTTAAGATTATAATAATGAGGCAACCCATAATGTTTCTGCAGTAATTCATCAATAAATTTACTTACTCTTAACAAAACTTCATCCGCTCCTTCTTCCATGCTTTCAGGGCAACATGGAAGAATTATGTCTTGAGGTTTCAACTCTATTAATTGTTCTGCAGAAACTAAGGGTTCATGGTATATGTCTTCATAATATCCTAATTCTCTCAACCTATCAACACTGCTTCTTACTTCTTTTGCTCTAAAATGAGTAATTGGCATTTGTATCATATCATATCTTGTAGTTCCATCTTTATTTACATAAATTTCATATTTAGACCTAAGCAAGCCCTTAACTAAACTTTCGGGGATGTGGTCTTTGTTAATGGTTTCTTTAATGCCCTTTATCAAATCAGGGAAAGTTTTCATCTCTAATTTTTTTCTCGCCTCTTCAAATAATGTTTTAATATCAATAGTTTGTGCGCTAAACCGCTGAGCCCTGCCATGCAAAACTCCCTCAGAAGATTTTAAAATGCACTCTGAAGATTCAATTGCTTTTTTACAAAATCGGCAAAAAAATAATTGTTTTGTTTTAGCTCCGCAAACACTGCATATTGGAAAAATAAGGTTTTTATTACAATATTCGCATTTATATGCGGGAAAATTAGAACCTATTTTTCCTTTCTCCATGGCACTTTGAAAAGATTTCATTCTGCCCCCTTCTTCACCAACGGGAAACAATAAATGCGGACTTCCCGGTAATTTTCTCATTTTTGCTTTTTCCGGCCTGCCCATCCTACACCCTATAAAAGTACCAGATTTGTCTCTTACTTTATATTCAGAAACTAAATTAACAATATCAAGAACTTTTTTATCTTGATTATCCTGAATTATTTTTATAATTGAATTAACATCAAACTCTTCTTTATAATTTAAATTTGAAAGAAAAATTAAAGAATTGTCTTTATTTAATACTACAAATTCCTTATTTACTAAAATATGAGGAATTCCTAACAATTCAAATATCCTTTTAATTTTTTTAATGTAGGGAAAAATTATTTTTTTTATAATCCCCTCTTCTTTGACCACGCTTATTTTTTCAATAAAATTAATTAAATAATTATATTCTTGAAGAGTTATCGCATTCCAATGAAATGTATAACTAGGATGCAGTGGAATTTTTAATTCTTTTGAAAGTTTTAAAACGTCTTCTGCAAAAATCTTGGTTCTTAAGGGGCCTTTTAATAAAGATTCAATTAAGTAAAAATCTATCCCTGTTAAATCCACGAGTTTAGCCAAATCAAGTGAACCAAAAGCATTAACGATAGCTTTTTCAAGCTCTTGCGAATACCACTCTTCACAATAGCCTGCAGGCACTAGTTTATGCCCATTTTCAACAAAATCCCCATATGCAATTAAAATGTCTCCTAAATAAAGTATTTCATCAACTTCTTTTTTTAAACTAATTGCTTCTTCTTCTTTGTCAAGCCTTAATACATTTCCATTTGTAAGCCTAACTATTGGCCCTTCAATAGTATCACAAGGACTTACTACCGTTGCTTTACCCGGTCTTTCTACTTTTAATTGTGTGCCTGTTGCAATAAAATTATCTAATACGACCATTGTAGCAGGGTGAATGGAGTATGCTGCAAAGCCGGAAGTGCGCGCCCTCCCGTACCTTAATCTAAACCCCCCTTGGGCCAGAGGATATGTTAAAATAGGCCTGCCTGCAACCAAATCTTTAATAAAAGTAAAGTTTGGCATAATTTGGGGTTTTTCTTTTCCATCCTCTTTTTTATCTAACTCAGACAGTTTAAGTTTAGCCTTCATGTTTTTTTGTAATTCTAAAAAATCATTCATCCATAACCAATCTTTCAAACCAAATTCTTCGCCCCATTTACTAAGTTTGGCATAAACCTTTGGGGCTTTTTGTGCAATCCCTTCAGCCAATACTAAACACATCCCGCCTCTAACCCTATTTACTTTAATCCTTGGTAAATCTTTATAGTTAGAAACTTCTTTTTCTTCTGTAGGATCTCCACTGATTTCCACAGGAATATGCTTTACTAAAAATACCGTTTCTTCCATAGAAGGGCGGTATTGAAGATTTGCGCATCGTTCATGATAATCATCCAACTCCGTACAAAACCGCTTAACTTCATTCTCATCAGGGTCATACTTTGCATAACCCATTTTCATTCTTACATAATCTGCAATAATAACTGAAACTGCTTCAGCAGTCCCACCAGAAGCACGTATTGGTCCGGCATAATTAATTGCCATATATTCTTCTCCGCCCCGAGTTTTTTTTAAAGTAATGTCAATAAATCCTTCTAATGGCGCAGAAATAATGCCTAATGTAATATAAGACAGCCCTACCCTTATCCCTGTTTCCATTGCTTCTTTTACATTTTCAAATTTACAAAATTTTTGTTTGGCTACTTCAATTGCTACAATTAAACCTACTCTCCAATCTAAAATACCATATTCTCTTTCAAGTTCTCTTATTCTTTCCGCCACCCCGGACTTCAAAATTTGAGGCATTACTGCGCTTATAAGTCCTTCAACACGTTCTGCCATATCTAACGCAAGCGGTATATCTATTTTATTTTCCGGATCCAGTCCCTTAATTCGCGCATCATTTGCAACATCATAACATTTTTTAATCTCAACATCAAACGTTTTAAAATATTCTTCCATTGTTTTTGACAGTTTTTGTTCAATCATAGGTTTAAAACCTCATAATTTTTATTTCTCTGGTTTGTAAATTAACAATAATTGCTTTTGAAATTTCAGGATTAACACCCATTTTCTCTTGATATGGGGTTTGACTCAGCCAACATGAACAATTAAGCAATGTAACATTTCTATAATTTAATGCCGCAACCTGATGAACGTGCCCTGTTACGAAAAAATCCGGCACGGTTTCTATAAATAAAAAATCTTTTTCTGAAGTTGGCAAATATAAAGAAGATTGATGTGTTGGCGCTAAGTGTCTTTTTTTCATAAGAAACTTAAGGATTAAATCTGTCCTATTAATTCCGCCTGCAGTCCTTAATGATTCAACGTTGTCACCATAATAAGTAAAAGAATATCCATGATATATCAAAACATCAAATCCGGGAAAAGATTCTGATGCGTGAATATTTATTATTGCGGGGTTGCTAACATTTATCACATTTGGCAGTTCCCATACTTTTGCAGCAAAATCACGGTATAAAGGTGGCTGAGGTTCCGCAATTCTCATCGCATCATGGTTTCCAGGAGATGTAATAATGGTTATTTCTTTTGGAATTTGTTTTAAATACTCTGCAAATACTTCATACTGTTTATAGATATCAGAAATAGTTAAATCTGCTTCTTGTCCCGGATAAATCCCTACTCCATCTACAAGGTCGCCTGCAATAAAAAGATATTTTATTTTATGAACTATCTGTTTTTGTTCATCAGTGCCTATTTCTCCCCTGATCCATTTAATAAAATTATTCCAGCTTGCTTCTTGAAAAAATTTATTTCCAAATTCCGTATCTGATATAAATACAGCATATGCTTCATTTGGCGCTTTTTTAAGCTCTTTGCTAAAAGGAACATCCGGCCAAACAAATGTATTTACATAAATAATGCTGCCATTAAAATACCCGCTTAGTCCAATTACTTCATCCAAAACTATTTCTTTACTCTGTTCAAATAATTCAGTGTTCTCTTTAGATACAACACAGGTAATTTTATCTGTTAAGTCTTCTAATATTACCATTAAATTGCCCTTTTTTGTTTTTTGTATCTCCAAAACCATTCCAATTATAGAAACGGTTTCTTTTTCTTTTTTCATGTTTAATCTTTGAATAGAAATAACATTTTGTAACTCTTGCCTATTTTGAAGAATGTTTCTTATTGATTTAAATCTGATTTTAAAATAAGAAATAAAATCTTCACAGGTTCTTTTTTTACTTTCTTCTTCATATGAAAATACGATTTTCACCAAGGAATTATTTAAATGAGGAGTAGGGGAGATTTTTTCAGTTTGCCCTGAGTTTATTTTAATTGCCCTATTTTCTAATTTATTAGTCTCTTTTTCAGAAAAAGGCATAATAAAACGATTGTTTTTTTCTTCTGTTTTTGTGTCGATTTTATAAAAATTATTTTTAAAAAAAAGAGACAATGCTTCAAAATCTGTTTCCTCTAATTTATTCTCTATCATAAATTTTTCAAAAGATTCCTTATTAATCAAAACATCCGGACTCATCAAAATTCCTCTATTTAAGAAATGTGAAACTATCTTTTTTTCATCCATGTTATACCCCCAAAAAAATAAAAAAGAGATAATTAGTCTCCTTCTTTAAGCTCTAATGCTTTTAATAAAATATTATTTATTTTTCCAATTGTTCCATGCGGAATTGCCAAATCTATTTCTCTGGTCCTTCCATATCTCCCTTTTGAAATAACTTTAGCAGTAATAATTCCCAGCATATCTAATTCTGCAATAATGTCCGATAATCTTCTTTGTGTTAACGGGATAATCCCTATTTTTGAACAAATCCCTTTATATAATTCATAAACCTCTCCTGTAAATATCATTCCTTTTCTTTGTGAATATATTGAAATTATTGAAAAAAGAGTGGCTTGAAATTGTTTAGGTTGGGATGAAACTATATCTAATACTCTATCTTTTTCAATTTTAAATTCCGCTTCATCAATATGCTCTATCTTTACTCTGTTGCCTCCCCCTCTATCAGCAATGTCTCCTGCCACCCTTAAAAGTTCTAAAGCTCTTCTTGCATCACCATGCTCTCGTGCGGCATATGCTGCGCATTTTTCTATTACTCCGACTTCAATAGATTCTTTTCTAAATGCCTGATCCGCGCGATCTCTTAAAATTTCTTGTAATTGTATTGCATTATATGAAGGAAATATTAACTCTTCTTCAGATAAGGAGCTTTTCACTCTTGCATCAAGATTGTCAGCAAACGTTAAATCGTTTGAAATCCCTATTATACTTACTTGAGATTTTTGTAGCCCTTGATTAATTCTTGTTAAATTATATAAAATGAGGTTTCCGGCTTTTTTAATTTGATCAATTTCATCTAAAACTAAAATAACTAATTGTTCTTTTGAGTCTAATTCTTTATAAAATAAATTATAAACTTCTTGAGTAGGTAAACCTGTTGCAGGTATTTCTTTACCTAAATTTTTTGCAAACTCTGCAATTAATCTATACTCTGTATCGGCGATTCTTTTTAATTTACAATTTATATAAATAATACAAACAGGTATTCCTCTTAAATCGGCCATTTCTTTAATTTTGTTGGTTGTGCATTTCACAGAGAGTGTTTTTCCGGTTCCTGTTTTGCCATAAATAAAAAGATTAGAAGGCTTATCTAATTTTAAACATGGAGCAAGTATATTGGCAATTTGTTTAATCTGTTCATCTCTATGAGGTACTGTTTCAGGAGTATATTTTGATTCTAAAATTCTTTTATTGCTAAATACACTTTCTTTATTTAAAAATTTTTCAAAAAAATCATCTAATGGTTTTTCTGTCAATTATATTTTCCTCCTTTGTTTATTAAACATTTTTTTAATCTTTTCCATATTTTCCATAAGAACTCAAGGTATATAAATATTGTTGTTTTCGTTTTTAACAATTGTCTGCCCTATACCCCTTCATTTCGTTTGGAAACTATATTTACTTTTATTTTTGTATTATTTTATATCTAATTATTATTTTTTATTATAGTTATTTTATAATTAATTCATTTATTTTTAATTTATTTTAGATTTTATAGTTTAATTTTATTTATATATTATTATTTTCCATATAGAAAATAATAATAATAATAAACATTTAACAATAACATACTCTATTATATATATTTAAAAATATAACAAATTAAGGTTTAATAATAAAATACAAATTTAATTAACTAAAA
>Ga0209541_10011119_pt1 | contig 14148 bp, 18 predicted proteins | sample RifCSPlowO2_01_FD_184027 | JGI IMG/M metagenome (GOLD analysis project Ga0209541, IMG submission 184027) | Groundwater microbial communities from Rifle, Colorado - Rifle CSP2_plank lowO2_0.1 (SPAdes) (version 2) | ecosystem: Environmental > Aquatic > Deep subsurface > Groundwater | place... | reverse complement strand
GATCTGGATATTCTTTAGAACTAACTTTGAACAAATGCTGATTTAATGCCCCTTTTCCATTTGTCCAAATTACAACTTCCAAACTTCCAGACCAAGAAAATAAAATATCTCCATTATTAATAATATAATTTTTGGGTAAATCTAAATTTGTTTTATCTGTTTGATTTGTTATGCCATTTCTTAATTCTTTTATCTTAATCGCTGGCAAAAATTCTTCTCCGATTTTTGCAGGATATTTTTGTAATGCTAAACCATTTAGAAATTCCGCTACTTCATCGAGAGGTTTTGTTTTCCATCCTTCAGGTATTTTTTCTATATCAACAAACCATTTCTTAAAAATTGCCTGCCCGATTGCTTCAAGAGTTTTATTCATCTGTTGGTTGAGTTCTATTTTTGCGTCTAGAGAGGAGAGGATGGAGGCGATGGAGAGTTGTTCGGGGAGAGGTGGGAGAGGAATCTCAATATCTTTAATTCTGAAGAGAGCTAATTTTCCTTGAGTTGTTCCAACGGTTAAACTTTTTATTTGGTTCTGCCCATTTCGACTATTTAAAAAATAAGATAACCACTCTTTTGTTATTCTATTTAAATTTGTGAGCCTTGCACAATTTTCTGTTAAATTTGCTCCACTTATGTTTTCAGGAACGAGTCCAACCATGCCGATACTTCCAACGATGGAAATATAAACGTCATCTTTTGTTATGAGATATCTTGAAATTTTTTTAAAAGTTTCTTCATCTAAAAATAGAAGTTCGTTTACTTTAATAGTTCTATTTTGTAAATCTCTAACTCTAATATAAGGATGATTTGTTTTATATTCAACAAGAAATCTCCCCATTGGAAGTCTCTTTCCACTTTTAACTTCGCAAATATTTCCTAATTTTACAACTTCCCACTCCGTCGGTATTTTTCCTATTTCAGTTTGTTTAAATTTTTTGGGGATCATTTTAATTTTCTAATTCTTTTTATTCTTTCTTCAATTGGGGGATGAAGTTTTTTGTTTCTTTCTATTGTTCCTTTTTTATAAAGAATTTTGCAAACCTCTAAAACACTTAAACAACTTTCAGGATTATTTTCTGTTGCAGAGAATTTATCAGCATTATATTCTTCATCCCATTTTGGTTTTATGATATTAAAATCTTCCGCGAGTAATAATTTTAAAAAAACTGGAAATCCACCATGCCTGCAATGATAAAATTCATGCCATAAAATAGCAACCCTTTGAGCAGGATTAAATTTTTCAAAAAATTGTTTGCTAATTCTTATTCCCTGAGTACCTCCATCAGAAATGAAAGGCTTTTTAGGATACTCTAAAAATTTTATTTTTTTCACCTTTCCATTAAAATTAAAATAGAAAGAACTTCCATTTTTTTTGCATTCTTCCCAATCTTCAGGAATCTTTCCTATTTCAGTTTTTTTGAATTCTTGAGGAGTCATCCCAGAATCTCCCAACTTCCACCTTTTCCATGACCTTTTCTTTTAATTTTATTTTTTGCCTTTAAATTTTTAATATGGTATCTAACTCCGTCAATACTTAAATTAACCAAACCAGAAATTTGTTCAACACTTAAAGAAGGATTATTTTCAATTATTTCAAAAATCTTTCTTTCTTTATCTTCATCTTTAGTGGTAGTTTTAGTGGTAGTATAAGTAGTAGTGTTAGTGGTAGTATAACTTTTGTCTTTTGGAAAGGTTATCTTATAATAATCAAAATCTCCCTCGATTATTGGTCTAATATGATACTCCTTACCCCAACTATTAATCATTTTGTGAAAACCAGAACCAATATTTTCCGAAAATCTTAAAAATCTAAATGCCTTCGCAATAATTGGATTTCTCGGCAAAGAAAAATCTTCTTTAAGTATTAATTCTATCTTTTTTGGAAGTGCTCCAGGATTAAAAAATTCAAATCTATTTATAAAAATTCTTATTCTTGGATTTGTCTTGCTAAAATAATCTGTATTAATTATAAGATTTACTAATGCTTCTCTTAATGCCTGCAATTGCGGAGGGTCATCATCTCTGACGCCTTGTTTAATCGAAAAAGGAATATCAATCTGCCTCATTAATCTTTCATAAATATCAAAAAAACTCAAAAATAAATTCTTTTCGGAAGAAATTCTATAATTATACCTTGTTAAAGCATCTTCGTAAGAAGTGCCAGAAATTTCTAAATATTCCAATCTATAAGTTGGAATCGCTTCAGCAATATTATCTTCTGTTCCGAACAAAAGTAATCCTGCAAAAGTTATTTTCTTTTCTTTTATAATGCCAATCTTTTCTAAAAATTCTTTATCATCTAATGTATTGTATCTATGAGCAGGATTTATTTGAACAAAAAAATTCCTATATTGTTTTATAGTTTCTTTATCCAAATCTTTTAACCCAAAAGAAGTTAGCTCTTGATCTTTCTCTTCGAAAGAAGAATTCCTATAAAATGCATCTATTTCTTCTTGTGTTGCTCTCTGGTCTCCACTCCCTGTTCGAATAAAGGTATTTTTAGGATCATTAAAATAAATTGGCTTTTCTCTGGCATGTTTTTTTGGAATGTAAAAACCTAAAACAATTTTTTCTTCAAAATTATATTTCTTACATTTTATTTCTATAATCTTGTTAAACTTACTTTTATTTCTTAAAACATTATTAAAATCTTGTTCAACTTTTTCTGGAGTTTTTACTCCTTGAATAAAATATTTTTTCCCTTCTTTTTTAACTCCGAAAATTAACCACCCCCCATTTGTATTTGAAAATGCAGAAACACTTTCCCAACTATTTTTAGGAATTTCCGATTGAGCTTCTTTTACTTCAAAATCTTCCCATTCAATATCTTCAAGTTTTTCTATTAATTCATTTTTATTCATTTTAATCCTCAAATCCTATCTTCCATAAATTTATTTTTATCTCTTCTTCCAATTTTTTCCCCTCGGCAAACTGCTCTTTCAACTCTTCCGTTAATCTTTTCATCTTTTCCTCAAATGGCTCTCCATCGTCTTCAACTTCTTCTGTTCCAACATATCTTCCGGGAGTTAAGATAAAATTATTCTTTTCAACATCTTTTAAATTTGCAGATTTGCAAAAACCTAAAATATCTTTATATTTTCCTCCTTCTCCCCTCCATGCATGATAAGTATTTGTTATTCTTTTCAAATCTCCATCAGTTAATTCTCTATGTCTTCTATCAATCATCACGCCCATATTTCGAGCATCAATAAATAAAATTTCTCCTGTTCTTTTTCTTTTTCCATGATTTCCCTTATCTCTTGTTAAAAACCAAAGACAAGCAGGAATCATTGTATTGTAAAATAATTGAGAAGGAAGAGCAATCATGCAGTCAACTAAATCATCTTCAATTATTCTTTTTCTTATTTCTCCTTCTCCAGAAGTATTTGAACTCATAGAACCATTAGCTAAAACAAAACCCGCAATTCCTGTTGGAGAAGTATGATAAATAAAATGTTGAACCCATGCGAAATTTGCATTTCCTGTTGGAGGAACTCCATATTTCCAACGAACATCATCTTTTAATAAATTGCCTTTCCAATCAGAATCATTAAATGGAGGATTAGCGAGAATAAAATCAGATCTCAAATCTTTATGTTCATCTTTCAAAAAACTTCCTTCATTATTCCATTTAACTTCTTTATTATCAATTCCTCTAATTGCTAAATTCATTTTACACAAACGCCAAGTTGTTGAATTTGATTCCTGCCCAAAAATGTGAATATCCCCTTTTGTTCCTGAATGTTCTTCTACAAATTTTTCTGACTGAACAAACATTCCGCCGCTCCCGCAGCAAGGATCAAATACCCTTCCTTTGTAAGGTTCAATCATTTCAACAAGTAATTTGACAATTGATTTTGGAGTATAGAATTGTCCGCCTTTTTTTCCCTCGGCATCTGCAAATTGTCCTAAAAAATATTCATAAACCTGGCCAAGCAAATCTTTAGATTTACTTTCCTTGTCTCCAAGACCAACAGTCCCAATTAAATCAATCAACTCTCCCAAACGTGTTTTATCTAAAACTTCTCTTGCATAATTTTTAGGCAAAACTCCTTTCAAAGAAGAATTATCTTTTTCAATAGAGTCCATTGCATTATCAACTAATTTTCCAATCGTCGACTGACGAGCATTTTTTTGCAAATAATCCCAACGAGCCTCGGGTGGAACCCAAAAAACTCTTTTAGCTAAATACTCATCAATATCCTCTGTGTCTCCTTCAGAATCTTTTTCAATTTCTTTTTTGGCATCTTCAAAACTATCAGATATATATTTCAAAAAAATCAAACCAAGAACAACATGTTTATACTCTGCAGCATCCATATTGCTCCTCATTTTATCTGCAGCTGCCCAGAGTTTCTTTTCTAATTCTTGATTCCTGCTTTCAGTCATAACTTTCAATAAAAAATCAAACCTTAAAATTCTTTCTGTTAAACAAAGAATTTTTTTACTCAACAATCAAAACCCCTTTCATATTCTCATGTCCGCTTCCGCAATAAGAATGACAATAAAAATCAAAAGTCCCTTTTTTTGTTGCAACAAATTCTCCTTCGTCGTGGATGTGCACATCAAGTTCAGGAATATTAATGCTATGTTCTACATCAAGGCTGTTTATTTTAATTCTTATTCTTTCTCCTTCTTTAACTTTTATAATGCTCGGATTAAATTCAAACATTTTTGCATCAACAGTTATCTCCCTAACATTTCCATTATCAATAACTTTGGCATTAACAACTTGTTTGAAATTAAAAATTAATAAAAAAATTAAAAGAATAAAAATAATTACGACTCCAGCCACCAATATTTTTCTGTTCATTTTATTAAATTCTCATAAACTCGCTGGAAGTTCCGTCATTATTCACAGCATAAATTATAAATTCTCCAGATTTTGGTCCAGGCATTCCGGGCGAGCCAGAGGGCATTCCAGGCAAAGCAATTCCTTTTATATCTGGTTTTTCTTTTAAAAGTTTTTCAACAGCTTCAAGAGGCATGTGCCCCTCAATAAAATAATCCCCAATTATTGTGGTGTGACAGCTTCCAAGTTCAGAAGGAATTCCATACTGGTTTTTTATTTCATTCGGGTCTTGGACACTCATTTCATTTACTTTAGGAGAAACTTTGCCGTCAACATAAGTCACATAAGTTGAACAGCACCCGCATGTTAAAGATTTATGAATATCTATCTCTCCTGGAATTGCATTTATATTTTCAAAACTGCTTGCCTTTGAATTTTGCGAGAAAAAAAATATTCCTGCTAAAATAACGACCATTGCAATTATTAAAATTAATAAACTTTTTTTCATTTTCTTTTTCCTGTTTGTTTAGTTAATTTAATAATCCATAAAATAATCAAAACTATTATTCCAATTAATAATATTAAATAAAGAATATTTAAAAAATTCCAATATCCAAAATTAGAACTTCCCATCATTCCTGAACCATAGCCTCCATACATCATACTCATCATGTTCCCGCCCATCATTCCATAAGAAGAAACATTTTCATTGCAGTAAATAGTTTTTGCCATATTGATATGAACTGTTTTCAAAGATTCAGACCCTTCTCCGCCCATCATCTCATCCATTAATTCGTGAGCTTCTCCAGGATGCATTTGCTCCATATAATATTCCCCAATAATTTCCAATTGCTCATTAGTTAAATTATCGCAGCTAATTTTTGAATCAATTAAACTTTTAGCTTCACTAAGTTCTTGTTGTGTAACGGCATTAACTAAACTTAAATTCAAAAATAAAACAATAGCAAAAGCATAAATTATTTTTTTATTCATTTTGTTAACATCCTCCAACCATTGCGCTTGATGATGCTGAACTTACTGCAGAAGCTGTTTCAGAATTTATATTTTGAGTTGCAATGTTTCCGCTTCCTGTCTGAAATACAAGATATAAAGCAAGCAAAAATAAAATTCCTATAACAACCCACATTATTATTTTTTTATCCATTTTAACCTCCCGTATTTTATTTTAATATGCTGAAGATAAGCAAACTAACTATTAGCAAAATCATTATCAAAACAAACCAAGAAACTCCGGCTTTTTTTTCTTGATTATTTTCTTCTGCATGATTATGTCCTGCTGAACAGCAATCCATCTTAACAACCTCCGACCATTCCTGAACTTCCACTAGATGCGCTTGTTGTTCCAGCCCTTGCTGGAATTGTTCCATGCATTTCATAATTCATTATTTCGTCTTCTGTCCAGCCAGTTGTGTCTAACTTTCCTGAAGAACTCACACTTTTACCGGTGCTTGTGCTTCCTGCTTGAAATACAAGATACAAAGCAACTAAAAATAAAACTCCGATAACAACCCACATTATTATTTTTTTATCCATTAGCATCCTCCAACCATTTCGCTGGATGATGGAACCTGCCCCTGCTCTGCCCCTCTATATAAATTACTTGCAAGATTTACATAATCTGTAGAATCTATTCCATTTGCTTCAAGAACTTTTGCTTTTGTTTCATGAATTCCAGGGAAAAATAAAACTTTCCATTTTCCTAATTCAGATAATATTTCATAGTCAGACATTTCAGGATTATTAATAAGAAGATATTTAGCCAAGCCCCTCATTGCATAACTATGCGCGCATCCGCAGGCTGCCTGTCCGTTTGAAAAAATTATTGAATCAGCACCGCAGCAATACTCGCAACTTATTGCGCTTCCTATCTTAATATATCTCGCCATTTGTTCGCTATTTAACTCTTCACCCTCATATACGCTTAATTTTTGAATTGCCGCGTCAGCAAGTTTTGGATTGCTTGCAGAAATATCATCATAGCTGACTCCTAATGCCTGTCCATAAATTGCAGGAACTCCGGTTGGAAGTATATCTGAACTTAAAACAGTTGCTCCAGTAATTCCAGCGTCGTTATTAATATCTGTTCCGGGATTTCCATAAATTTTGCCGGCAGCAAAAACTATAATCAATGCTAACACCGCAACTATTCCTATCTGAATATAAAATTCAACATCTGTTTTTTTTGTTTGTTGATTTGCGCTTTCCATAATTTTTCAAAGAATTAATCTTTTATAAATGCTTCTGTGAAACTAGTTTCACTAAAAGTTTAGCAAGATTTTTAAATCAAGATTTCATAAACAATAATATGGAAAATAAATATGTAGGATATTTACTTATTGGAATTTCAATTTTGATAATTGCAATTATATTCTTATTCAGCTCTGCTTTAAAAGAAATAGGCGCGGCATCCTGCTCAATGGAAATAGAAAGTTGTCCAATGAATAAATCAATAGACAATCAAACTTATCTTTCTTTAGGTATTGTTGGCTTGTTAATTATTGTTGCGTTTGTATTTATATTTTCAAAACCGCAGGAAAGAATAATTGTTAAAACCAGGACAATAGAAAAAAAATTTCCTAAAAAAGAAATTAACACTCAGGAACTAAAGCCGGAAGAAAAAGAAATATTGAGATTAGTTCAAAATAACAAAGCAATATTTCAGGCAGAGTTAATTGAAAAAACCAAGTTTGGAAAAGCAAAAGTAACAAGAATTCTTGACAGATTAGAGGGAAAAGGTTTTGTTGAGAGAAAAAGAAGGGGTATGACTAATATTGTTGTGTTGAAAGAATAAGATTATCCATATAATAATTAAAAAAATGGTTTGGAATAAAAAGTGTGAAATTTTTAAAAGGATGTATCTTCTATTGAATATATGTCAACTAAAAACAAAGTTGAAATTGGAACAGAAATTAAAAAACCAGTTAGATCTATTTCCGGAGTAACTCCTTTAACAGTTGTTCTCGCGCCAAAAAAATGCGCTCACGGAACTTGCATTTATTGCCCGGGAGGAGAACACGTCCCTCAAAGTTATACAGATAAAAGCCCGGCGATTATGCGCGCAATGAAATTAAAATATGATCCTTACGAGCAAGTAAAAGTCCGGCTGAATGTTTTGAAATTAATGAAACATCCAACTGATAAAATTGAAATAATAATTCTTGGCGGAACATTTTTGCAATATCCAAGAAATTATAAAGATAATTTTATAAAAAAAATTTTTGATGCTTTAAACAATAAAAATTCCAAAAATTTAGAGCAAGCAAAAAAAATAAATGAAACTGCAGAGCATAGATGCGTTGCAATGTGCATTGAAAATCGCCCGGATAATTGCACCGATAAAGATATTAAAGAAATGCTTGAATTTGGAGCCACAAGAATTGAAATCGGAGTCCAGATGCCTGACGACAAAATTTATAAAAAAATAAATCGCGGGCACACTGTTCAGGATGTGATTGAAGCGACTGAAAGATTAAAAAATGCAGGATTTAAATTAGGTTATCATATTATGCCTGGACTTCCTGGAAGCGACAAAGAAAAAGATTTAAAATTATTTAAAAAAATTTTTCAGGATGAGAAATTTCGTCCAGACCAGCTAAAAATTTATCCATGCCAGATAATTAAAGATTCTCCGTTGGCAAAAACATACAAATTAATTAAATATACTCCATATAATGAAAAAGAAACAAAAGAAATTTTAATAGAAATGATGAAAATAACCCCGGATTATTGCAGAGTTATGAGAATGATGAGAGAATTTCCAAAAGAAAAATTAGTTGAAGGAACTGAAAAATTAGATTTAAGAAAAGATATTGAAGAAAAATTTAGAAATAAAAATTTAAAAATAAAGGAAATAAGAATGAGGGAGGTTGGATTTAATAAAGAAAATTTGGATTTAAATATCAAAATAAAAATTATTGAATATAATGCCTCTAATGGAAAAGAATATTTCTTGGAATTTATAAACAAAGAAAATATTTTATTTGGATTATTAAGATTAAGAATTTTTAATAAAACAGCAATAATTCGCGAGCTTCACATTTACGGACAGGCATTAAATCTTGGAGAAGAAGGAGCTGAATCACAGCATCGCGGTCTTGGAAAAATGCTAATGCAAAAAGCAGAAGAAATTGCAAAAGAAAATGGCTTCAAAAAATTATCTGTTATTTCTGGAATTGGCGTCAGAGAATATTATAAAAAACTTGGATATAAATTAGATGAAGAAGAGATTTATATGGTTAAAGGATTGTAATTTTATCACTCCTACGAATATTTCTGATTAAACAATTAAGTTTTTATAATCTTTATTATTTATTTTTTAATGAAATACATAATAGCTTCAGGACCAGTAATAATTGAAAATGGAAAACTTCTTGTTAATAAAGACGATAAAGATGATTTTTATAAGCTCCCAGGAGGAACAATTGAAGAAGGCATTGAAAGTTTAGAAGAAGCCTGTCATAGGGAAACAAAAGAAGAAAATAATGGGTTGATAAAAATAATCAAACCTTTGCATCCAATGATTTTGTGGAAAAATCCGCAAAGCAAAGAAGAAATGTGTATTGTTTTAATTCATTACAAAGCAAAACTTCTAAATAAAAAAGATATAAAACCAATTCCCCCAATTAAAGAAGTAAAATGGCTTGATATTAAAGAGATTAAGAAAGGAAAATATAATGTTGCTCCAAATATAAAATATTTAATTGAAAAAGGGAATATCTAAAAACCCTGCTTCGCAGAAATTAAGAAAATTGTCGTGTTAGCAAAATTTGAGAAATGAAATTAATAAATAAAAAAGCTGTTTATGTTAATAAGCTATATCCGAGCGACTTCGGAGCGAGCAATTTTAGTATTCAAGAAAAACAATTAAGTTTTTATAATCTTCAACATTTTAATTAAAAAATGAATCTCAATGAACTGCCTTGGTGGAAGGAAAATTATGAAACTAATCACCTAATGAATTGTGATTTTTTTGAATATCTGAATAATAAAGAAGTTTTAGAAAGATTAAATAGCTTTCCTTTAACAAAAAATCTGACAATTTCTTTTTTAGAAAAATATGTTTCTGGAATAAACCTTATTAAATTAACTACAAGCAAATTTAAAGGAAAGATATACAGAATTAATCCAAGGGATTCTCTTAATTTTGAAATTATGATTAATTCAAATAATTCTTTAAAAGAAAAAGCATCAACTTTAATACATGAATGCATACATGGAATTTACAGAGTTGTTGGAAATGGCGATGATTCTACAATAGAAAAGAGATTATGTGAATATGAATCAAGTTTTTATAACAAGAATGAAAAATTTTCAAAAAAATTATTTAAGAAATATACTAAACTAAAAAGAAATTAAATTCTAATCTCTCCAGTCTGCCAATCCCTTAAAATATATTTTGCTGTTCTGTCTCCGTCTACAAGTCCGCCTTTTTTTAAAAATCCTTTTTTTCTTCCAAGCTCTTCAATTAATATTTCTGAATCTCCGTTTGCTGAAATATTATAAAATTTTTCTAAAACCTTGGGATAAGCGCTGATTAATTTTGCAACTACAATCTCCGGCTCTTTTACCTGACTGTATGAACGGCCTCCGGCAATTGTCTGTTTTGAAATTTTTTCTTTTTCAGTATGGGAATATTGTTTTTCAGGAATTACTCCAGGACTGTCAAGCAAAAGAATATTTTCATCTAATCTTAATTTTTGAATTCCTTTTGTAAATCCAGCTTCTGAACCGACTCCTGCTGAACTTTTCCCAATTAATAAATTTATCAAAGAACTTTTGCCTGTATTTGGGTAGCCAATTATGCCAACGATAATTTTTTCTCCAAAATTTTTCTTGATTTTTTTAGAGAAGATTTTTATTAAATCTCTTAATCTTCTTATATCCCTTCTTTCTTTGCATGAAACTAAAATGCTTGGTGAAAAATTAATTTTTTTCTCGCGATTTAACAAAAGATCTGATTTATTTAAAACATAAATTAATTTTTTATTTTGTGATTTTATTTCTTCCTCAATTTCTAAATTGCGGGTTTCTTCAATAAATCTTGCGTCAAGAATCTCTAAAATTATATCTGAATCCTGAATAATTTTTAAAATAAGCGCCGGATACTTCCCGCGTTGTTTTCTCATATTTTCGGTATGCCTGTTTCTTCTGGATGAAAAGCTGTATCTAACTTTCATAGATAATTTAATGTGGAAAGATTTATAAAGTTTTAATTGGGAATTTTTAATGAGTTAAAAAATATTAAAATGACCATCTATAATCTAAGCACTTTTAGACCGGAACAATGTGGAATTGCTTCTTGGACAGAGGACAAAATTAATTATTCCCATAAAGTTGACCCTACTTTTAGAAATAGAGTTATAGCAGTCAATGGATTCAGAAGAAAGAACGAATATTCAGATTTTGTTGATTTTTGCATTGATAGAGACAATTTAGAAGAGTATATATCCGCAGCTAAGTTTCTTAATAGTAATCCCAATTCAGAAGTTATAGGGATTCAACATGAATTTGGTATTTTTGGCGGAAAGGAGATTAATGGAGGACGTGTTGGAGATTATCTATTGGAATTTATAAATCACTTAAAAAAACCAATTGTTACAACCTGTCATACTGCTTTAGACACTCCGTTAAACGAAAACGATGCCCCAGTTTTTGATGAAAGAAAAAAAGTCCTTACAGAAATTCTTTCTAAATCAAATAAAATTATTGCGATTTCCAATACTGCAAAAGAAATATTTGTGAACTATGGAATTGAGGCAGAAAAAATAGAAGTAATTCTTCACGGAACTCATAAATTTGATGAACTGCCAGAACATTCAAAAAAAATTTTGGGGTTGGAAAAAAAATTTGTGATGTCCATGGTTGGTTTAGTTAGGCAAAAAAGAGGTATGGAATATGTCATTCAATCTTTACCATTAGTTATTGAAAAATATCCTAATTTTTTATTTGTTATTTCTGGAAAGACGCATCCAAAAGAATTTATTGGGAATAAAGAACCGTATAGAGATTTTTTAAAAAGTGAGGTCTCAAAATTAAAATTAGAGAAGAATGTTTTATTTGTAGATAGATATCTCCCCTTGAATAGTTTATTAAGATATATTCAGGCTTCAGATTTATGCATCACTCCTTACACTGATTCAAGACAAACTTCAAGCGGAGTATTAAGTTATAGTATTGGATTAGGAAAACCAGTTATATCAACACCTTTTAATTATGCTAAAGAACTCCTTAGCGACGGAAAGGGAGTAATTTTATCAGATTTTAATAATCCAGATTCTATGTCTAAAGCAATTTTAAATTTATTAGATAATCCAGAAAAAATACAAAATATAAAAGAAAAGATAGCGCCTCTTAAAGAAGATATGCTCTGGGAAAATGTTGCTAAGAAGTATATAAAAATAGAAAAAAGTTTAATTCCTTGATATGAGTTATATAAATTCCTTGTTAAAAGAATCTCAAAGAGAAAAAATTATTGAATATAACAAATTAAATTTTAGAGGAGTTGATAATTTTAGCGTCTATAATCCTTCTGCATTATTTTATTATCAAGGCAAAGAATATATATTTGGAAGAGTTGAAAAAAAAGAAGAAAAAAGTAATTCTTGGGTAATCTTATTTAAAAAAACCGGTTCTTTTTGGGAGCCCGAATTTAAATTTAAAAATTTAAAACTTGAAGACCCGTTTATTGCATTTATAAAGGATAAATTTATTTTAGGGGGAACTGAAGTTAAAAAAAGACTTTTTTCTAAAAAAATAAAATTCAGAACTGTTTTCTATTCGGGCGAAAATGTTTTTTCTTTAAAAAGATTTTTTGAAGGACCTTGGGGGATGAAAGATATAAGATTAACTCAATTAGATTCCGGCAAGGTTGGAGTTTTTACAAGACCGATGGGGGGCAAATTCAAAAGGGGGAGAATTGGATTTACAATAATTAATTCCCTGAATGACCTTACTATTAAAGTAATCAATGAAGCAGAAATTATAAAAATTCCTTTTTCAGAAGATGAATGGGCAGGAGTAAATGATATAATTGTCATAAATAAAAATTTACTTGGAATATTAGCGCATATCGCTTGTTCTAAGGGAAAATTTAAAGAAAAATTCTATTATCCAGTTAGTTTCTGTTTTGATGTTTATGAAAAAAAAGTCTTTAATTTCAAAATTCTTTTTACGAGAGCTAATCTTCCGTTTGGTTTGTCAAAAGATCCTTTATTATATGATGTAATTTTTCCTGGGGGAATAACAAAACAAAAAAAAGAATTTAAAATTTCAGCAGGTGTAGGAGATTACGAAGCATATGAAATTGTTCTAAAAAATCCGTTTAATGTTTTAAAAAAATAAAACGTCCCTACTTAGCTATTAATTAAAAAAATTTCTCTCGTGAAACTTTTCGGATTCGAAATAAATAAGGAACCTCGGCAGAAAATATTTTCTTTTTTATTTTTAAACCAACGAAAATATTTTTTACGCCCCGACCGAGATTCGAACTCGGGTCACCACCGTACTCCGGATAAGGATGCATTTAAATGCAAACCTTTATCTTTCATCAAGAAAAGATTGCCTTATCTAAATTTTGAGAGGGTGGTATACTTGGCCTCTATACTATCGGGGCACTACGCGGAGAGAAACTTACACCATTTTATATATTTAATCAATAACGAGCGTGGTGCCACGTAGGGGGCAGATTACATCTTTATAAAAAATCTTTTTTATAAATCTTTAGAAATACTGCTTCTCAAATTAGACAGAATATTGAAAACCTTTTTCTTCGGCTATTTTTTGTAATTCTTCTCTTTCATTGTTTAATCTATTCAAATACACCCAAGGTCCCCAAGCCCAAATTTTTTCACCTTGTTTCCTTAAACCTTCAAGATTATTTATCTTTCTTTCTTCTTCAAATTCAGAAGAATAATCCATCTTCCAATATTTTTTATAAAGTTCTTTAAGCTCAGCAAAAGTAATTGTAGATTTTTCAAGCTTAATATAATTCCTTAAATCAGCAGTTTCGGGAATTTCAATATCATCTGGAATATGTTCACCAGTCACAATAATTTTAGTTTTATTAGACAATTTTCTTTTACAAGATTCTTCCAATAAAGAAAATAAAACATTTTCTTCAAAAGAATCATCATCATGTCCAAAAATTTTATTTGAACTTGGCAATCTAACTGCATTAGCAAGATTTTTTTTCATAAAAATTAAATAAATAAACAATTTAAAAATTAATCTATTCCCAAATATATATTATAAAAATACTTAAAATAAAATAGCCCCACTCGGATTCGGGCTGAAAACATCTCTTCGAGATTTTCGCCTCGTTCGTCCAAGCGTGGCCAAAC
>Ga0209541_10011115_pt1 | contig 14152 bp, 13 predicted proteins | sample RifCSPlowO2_01_FD_184027 | JGI IMG/M metagenome (GOLD analysis project Ga0209541, IMG submission 184027) | Groundwater microbial communities from Rifle, Colorado - Rifle CSP2_plank lowO2_0.1 (SPAdes) (version 2) | ecosystem: Environmental > Aquatic > Deep subsurface > Groundwater | place... | reverse complement strand
CGTCATTAACTTTTCTCCTGAATACAAAAGCCATTTAAAAGAATTCGGCGATCTGGCTACCAAAATAACCAGCCACGGCGATAATGCTTTGAGCTATCAAATCAAAGAAAGTTTAGAAACAGCGTCTCCTTTGCGGCTGACGACCGTGGAGCAGCTTGACTACAGTTTTCTCACGCCGCTCTATTTTTTATGCGCCCACCGCCAGGACATAAAAATCGTGCCTGTCAGCTCCTCGGGCTTAAACTTAGAAGAACATTTTAAATTCGGGCAAGCGCTGGCGGAAGAAATCTCGGCTGACGCGAAACGGATTGCCGTGATTGCTTCGGCGGAAACTGCCAATAAACTCTCCAAAGATTCGCCGAACGGCTACGCGGCAGGCGCGAAAAAATTTGACCAAAAATTTATTGAGTTAATTAAACAAAAAAATTATCAGGAAATTACGGCGCTGGAAGAAAAACAGCTGGAAAAAATGGGCTGCCTGGAGTATAAAGCGATTGCTGTTTTACTGGGCATCATGGCGGAACGCAACTGCCGGGCGCAACTGCTATCCTATGAATACCCTTTTGGCGTCGGACATTTAACGATGGAGTTTGGGGTATAAAAGAAGATCTGGATTGGTTAAAAAAATTTCTCGAACGAGAACGGCGGCGTTTTTTGGACATCCGCCCGTTAAATGCTAAAATAAAGTCGCTTTAATCAGCGGCTTTTTATTTTGTCATTCCCGCGAAAGCGGGAATCTCATGTCTAGCGCAATCTTAATTTGGATTCCCGCCTGCGCGGGAATGACATTAGTATATGTTTGCGAACATTATTCCCCTCACTAAAATTCCTATAGCCAAGCCCCAGATTTATACCTACGAGTTGGGTGATTTAGCTAACGAAATAAAAATCGGACAAGTGGTGGAGGTGCCCCTTTATAACCGCTCCACTTCCGGAATCGTCGCTAGCATTGCTAAAACCGCGTCGGCTGGCATTAAATATAAAAAGGTGACGAAAATTATTGACCCCTGCCCCATCGTTAAAGAGCGCGATTTAGAGTTGGCGCGATTTATCAGCGATTATTATTACGCTCCTTTGGGGATAGTTTTAAAACAGCTGACGCCCGAATTATTGAAGAAAAAAATACCAAAATTAACTGCCGGCTTAGCCAAAATAAATTTATCGCTGATTAACCAAACAGCAACGCTCCCGACAACTTTAGCTGCCAAACCAGAAGTTATCATCGGCACGCCCGCGGAACGTTACCAATATTATCGGGCAATCATCGCTCAAACTCTGCGGCAAAAACGGCAAATTCTGTTTTTAGTGCCCGAATTGATATTGTTGCCGCAAACTGAAAATTGGCTTAAACAAATTTTTCCCAGCCAACAAATAACATTGCTGCATTCTGGTTTGTCAAAGTCAGATCAGCTCATCAACTGGCGCCAGGCGCAGACCAGCGGCGCCAGAATTTTTTTAGGCACGCGCCGCGCCGTCTTAACCTCTTTTTATAATCTCGGGCTGATTATCGTTGAGGAAGAGCAAAGTTTAAGCTACAAACAATGGGATATGGCGCCCCGTTACGACGCGCGGACGGCTGCGGAAAAAAAAGCCGCGCTTTATAATTGCCAACTTATTTTTGGCGCGAGCGCGCCAACGGTGAGAGCTTACTTTAAAGCGCAAAAAGAAAATTATAAATTACTTGCGCTTAACGCCGGCAAGCCGTCTCGCCTCCAAAATGTAAATATTATTGACATGCGCGAAGAGTTGCGCAGTGGCAACTACTCTATTTTTTCCGACGCTTTGCAAAGCGCGCTGGCGCAAATTTTAACGACCAAAAAACAGGCGATAATGTTCGTCAATCGGCGCGGCGAATCGACTTTCGTGATGTGCCGCGACTGCGGCCATGTCGTCCGCTGCCCGCGTTGCCGCAGCGCCTTGATGGAACACGCGACAAAAATTTTAAGCTGTAACCACTGTAATTTTAAAACCCCTTCCCCGCTGATTTGCCCCGCTTGCCGCTCGCCGCGCATTAAGGGGTTCGGCACCGGCGTAGAAAAAGTGGAGCGAGAGTTAAAAAAAATTTTTCCGGCGGCAAAAATCAGCCGGCTGGATACTAGCATTACTCCTTCTCTCAAAAACTTAAGTCAGCGGCAGCAAGAATTCGTCAACGGTAAAATTGATATTTTGGTCGGCACGCAAGTTGCTTTGCCCCTAAGTTCTCCTAATTTAGCGTTAGTCGCCGCTATTAACATTGATTCTATTTTAAATTTCCCAGACTGGCAGACAGACGAACGCGCTTGGCAGATTTTGCACCAAATCAGCCGCCGCGATGACGCCGGGCAAGCCATTATTCAAACTTACAATCCTGATAATAAAATTTTGCGCCAATTGGCGCGCGGCGAATTTAACTCTTTCTACGAAACGACTCTGCGTGAGAGAGCTAATTTAAAATACCCGCCGGCAGCGAAAATGATAAAATTAATTTGTAAAAGCGACGATTACGACCGGCTGCAAGCAGAAAGTTTAGCGGTTGTCGCTAAATTGCGCAATGCCCTAACCGGACAACAAGTTATCGGTCCGCTCAAACCAATGCCGGAAAAAATTCGCGATTTTTGGCGGCGCGAAATTATTCTCAAGCTTGATTTAAATTATAATAGTGCTATACTAAAAAACATCTTGTGCAATCTGTCAAATGAGTGGAGTATTGATGTAGACCCGCTGACTTAAGTGTCATTGCGATCCCGCAATACTGCGGGAGAAGCAATCCCGTGAAATTTGGGGTTTACTAAAATTAACGGGGTCGCTCGCGATGACAAATATTTTTTTATGTCAGTAAAAATATTACCCATTAAAATCTACCCTGATAAAATCTTGCGCCAAAGAGCTGCTGTCGTGAAGAAAATAGATAAAGAGATCAAGCGGCTTATTTTAGATATGGGGAAAACTATGCTCGTTAACGAAGGGGTGGGATTAGCCGCGCCGCAGGTTGGTTTGAGCATCCGCCTGATTGTCGTTAATACCAAAGACGGGCCGCTCGCGCTGGTTAACCCGAAAATTACGCGCAAATCCTGGAGTAAAGAATCAGGCGAAGAGGGTTGTTTGTCCCTGCCCGACTTTTTAGCCAACGTCAAACGGCACAAAAAAATCAACGCGATTTACTGGGATAAAGACGGTAAAAAAATAAAAATTAAAGCCGAAGGCCTGCTCGCGCGCGTGATTCAGCACGAAGTTGACCACTTAAACGGCGTACTGATTATTGATTATTTAAAGAAAAAAGGTCTGCCCGCAAGATTTCGCGAACAGACCCCTTAAAAACATTAGCATTTAAAACATTTTTAAAAAATGTTTTATTTTACTCAGCCCTTTATAGACAATCTCGGGCATAACATTGTCTTCAATTTTTTTCCGCAATTCTGCACTTAAGGAAGAAAATGTAGTGTTGCCTTCCCTTTCTTCCCTTTCAATTTCCGCTAACAACTCTTTTGGTTTCATGTCCATCTGTCTATCTCCCTTCTTATGAAAAAAATGGTGAAATCTAAAAATCTATGAACTTTTAACGATATCACACTTCTTATTTCCTGTCAACAATAATAAAATAGGTTAAAAAATGTATATTAGAAAAGCTTTGTTATTTTGTTATGTTAAATAAAGTAAAATATGACATTATTTTTATCGGCACGCCCGATTTTTCCGTCCCGACTCTGGAAGCGCTCATCGCTGATGAGCGTTTTAATATTGCCGCGGTTATTACCGCGCCGGATGCGCCGATCGGCCGTAAGCAAATTTTGACTCCCCCGCCGGTGAAGGTTGTAGCGAAAAAATACGACCTACAAATTTTACAACCAACTAACATAAAATCGCTCCCCCTCGCCCATTGGGAGAGGGGGCGGGGGGTGAGGGCGGATGTAATTATCGTCATCGCTTACGGCCAAATTATCCCACCGGACATTTTAGCAATGCCAAAATATGGCTGCCTGAACTTGCACGCTTCGCTTTTGCCTAAACATCGCGGCGCTTCCCCGATTCAATCCGCTATTGCCGCGGGCGACAAAACGAGTGGCGTTACTTTAATGAAAATGGATAGCGGCCTTGACACCGGTCCAATTATCGCCCAAAAAAAAATCAAAATTAACAACTGTCATTTCCTTGAAAACGGGGATCCAACCGATAATAGACGAGATTCCCGCCTACGCGGGAATGACAATTTAGATACTGGCGCCTCCCTGCACGATAAGTTGGCTCGCCTAAGCGCAAAAACTTTGCTACAATATCTACCCGGGTATTTAGCCGGAAAGTTACAGCCAAAGCCGCAAACTGAAAACCAAGCAACTTACGCGCCAAAACTTACGCGCCAAAGCGGCCGGATTGATTGGCGCAAGCCAGCCGAAGAAATTGAACGGCTGGTGCGCGCTTATTACCCTTGGCCCGGAACTTGGACAAAATGGAACGGAAAAGTTTTAAAAATTATTGAAGTAGATGATAAAATTTTAAAAATTAATAATTACCAAATTGGACAAACATTTTTGAATAACAATGAGTTAGCTATCCAGTGCGGACAGGATTCATTGCTGATAAAAAAATTGCAGATAGCGGGCAAACAAATTGTTGACAGTCCAAAATTTATTCTCGGTTATAAAAAAATAACGCGAGATATCTTGCGATAAATCCAAACACCTTCACCGCGGGGTATTCCCCCACAACAATATTTTGTGTGGGGGTATTCCCCCACAACAATATTTTGTGTGGGGGTATTCTGGAAGGTGTATGGATAAATAATTCTATAAGTAAAAAAAATAGAGTGCCTTTGATGACACTCTTTTTTTTAAATTTGACCGGCGAAAATCAAATCGCTACCGCATGGTCGCTGTGAGCATATTTTTTTTTCGCCTGATACAGACAAAGTTCAAAAGCAATTCGTCCCAACCACTCTATCAATTTTTCGTGGCGAGATGGTTCATGGTGATGGATAGTTAAACGAACTGGACCGTCTGCTAATTTTGGTTTTTTTGCTTGACATAAAACCGCGGCCTCAGCAGCAATTCTTTCGACATCGCTATCAGTAAGATGCAGTTCTTTTTTAACCCTGTCACTTACAATTTGGTACGCTTCTTCCACTATGCCGATCATTTCCGTTCTCCCTTCTGTAAATGGATAAATATTTCTTTATTTCTTATTTCCGATTTCTAATTTCTTCCTTCTTACTTTTTACTTTCAGCTTCTCCTTTGCCATTTTTCCCAGATCACCAAAATCGGCGCGGCGATAAAAATGGAAGAATAGGCGCCGGACGCGATACCGATAGTTAACGCCAAAATAAAGTAACGGATGGTTTCTCCGCCAAATAACAAAAGAGCGATTAAGGCAAGCACGGTCGTTAAAGTAGTATTAATGGAACGCGCCAGCGTCTGGTTGATGCTCGCGTTGACCGTGCCTAAAAAGTCTTCGTTGGAGCGCGGCAAATTTTCCCGCACGCGGTCTAAAACGACAATCGTGTCGTTGACGCTATAACCTAGTACCGTTAATAAAGCGGCGATAAAGGCGGTGTCAATTTCTATGCCGGCGTAACGGCCAAGCAAGGCAAAAACGCCGACCACTAAAATTACGTCGTGAAAAAGAGCGACAATCGCGGCCACGCCGTACTTCCAGGAAGCAACCGGCTTGGAAACGCGCCGGAACGACCAGGCGATATAAGCGATGATTACCAACAAAGCAATCACAATCGCGTAAGTCGCCCGCCGCTTTAATTCCTTGCCGATGCTTGGGCCAATCGTTTCAAAATGCAGTTCCTCTACTTGTTTGAGCACGGCGCTCGTCGTGGCCGTACCCCCTTGGCTTAAAACTTGCAGGATTGCCTGATGCTCTTCTTCCGTTACTTCTTTAAAACGCAACTGCGCCCCTCGGTCGTCTACCAGTTGCACGTTAAGGGTGCCGACGATGTTAGCCGACTCCACCGCGCTTTTGATTTCCGGCGCGCTCGGCCGCTCGCTCGGAGCGTAAGCGACCTCCATCAAACTGCCGCCGGTAAAATCAATCCCCGGCTTTAAGCCAAACGCCAACCAAAGTACTACGCTAACTAAGGTAACCGCTCCGGCAATGCTTAACCATAATTTTGCTCTGTATATCAAACGCATATTATAATAATTTACTCTTTACCCCGAATAACCATCGTTTTTGGGCAAGTTTTTCCGAAATAATTAATTTCATTAAATATTTAGTGACAACCAGCGCGCTGAACATGCTGACTAAAATACCAATGGTTAGGGTAACGGCAAAGCCTTTGATGATGCTCGTGCCAAACTGGATTAAAATCAAACAAACGAGCAGAGTAGTCGCGTTGCCGTCGCGAATGGAGGGCCAGGCGCGCCGGAAAGATTCGTTTAAAGCTATCAGCCAGGGTTTGCCCGCCCGCAATTCTTCGGCGAGGCGCGAAAAAATTAAAACGTTCGCGTCCACCGCCATCCCAATAGACAAAATAAAACCGGCTACCCCCGCTAAAGTCAAAGTTACGGGCCATATTTTAAAAACTGCTAAAATTGCCAAGCCGTAAAATCCTAAAGCAAGCACCGACAATAACCCGGGCAAGCGGTAGATGATTATCATAAACAAGGCAACCAACAGTATCCCCCAAAGTCCGGCGCGCAAACTCGCCTCCACCGATGTTTTACCCAAAGAAGCGCCAACCGTGTTCTGGCTCACTAATTTTATCGGCACCGGCAGAGCGCCGGCGTTCAGGCGCTGGGCTAAAAGCTTTGCTTCTTTGATGGTAAAGCGGCCGGTAATCACCGCGTCTCCGGAGGTGATCGCTTCGTTAACGGTTGGGATGCTGATCGGCACGCCGTCCAAAAAAATAGCGACCGGTTTGCCGACGTTGCGTTTAGTAATGTCGGCGAACAAATCCTTGCCTTCGCTGTTAAAAGACAAGCGCACTTCCGGCGAGTTGTCGTTTGGGTTGAACTCCACCGCCGAGCGCTGTAAATATTTTCCGGAAAGCTGCGTATTTTTCCACGGGTCTTCCGGGCCTAAAATGTCTTCGGCAGTTTGTTGGTTAATAAAAATGCGGCTGACTTTATATTCGTATAAAGACCGCTCCCCGGTTTTGTAAATAAGGTGAAAGCCAAATTTTGTCTCCACGATGTCCGAAATCGTGCCGACTGCTTGCGTAAAAATCGCGTCCGCAAACTCTTTCACCATCGCCTCTTTGCTAAACCAGCCTAATTTCCCTTGGGAACCATCGGCGCCGGGTTCGGTGGAATTATCCGCCGCCAACTGGCCAAAATTGGCTGGCGTTGCTTTTACTTTTAATTCAGAAATTTTTTGCCGCGCTTGGTCTTTGGATAATTTGCCGTCACAACGCTCCGCGCCGGCATAGCAGATTAACAAATGGCTTGCCTCCGCTTCTTTTTTGTCTAAACCCAAACCCCCTTCTTCTTTTTGCGCTCTTTTGTCTTCAACTTTGATAACATTAAAACCCTTATCTTCGTTAACTAATTGCGGCGCCACTTTGCCTACCGCAACGGTTTGCGCGCGTTCGTATATGGAAAAATAAGCGCCGTCAGCGTTCTTTATCCAGCCCAAATCTCCGTTTTTGTCTTTAGTGATTTCATCTTCATTATATTGCTTGGCAAGAGAAGTGAAATCTTCGCCGGCAAGCGCTTTAGCTAAAACCGTTTTCGCTTTTTTTTCCGCCTCTTGATTAAATTTATCCATCGCTTTTTGTTGCGCATCGGTTAAAACTCGGGCCGCTTCGTTTTGTTCTTTAAACTCTAACAGCGGGGTTTCGCCAATCATGGTGATTGCTTGATTAATGTCTTTAATGCCCGCTAACTCCACAATCAGCCGGTAATTCTCGCCCGCAATCGCCGTCTGCACTACCGGCTCGCTCACGCCAAAAATGTTTACCCGGCGTTCAATCACCTCGCGCACGCCCTCCAGCGCCTGCGCCTGCTCGCTGCCCGGCACCTGCGACACGTCCGCTTCATACATCAAACGGGTGCCGCCTAATAAATCCAAACCTAAGCGGAAAGGAATTTCTTTCATCCGCGGCAATACATCGCCAAAATATCGGTTATAGCGCGAGCCAAAATCAATTAAAGCGGCGGCGAGCGTCAAAATAACGATGCCCGCCACAATCGCCCGCGTTTTTTGTTTTTCTGATTTAAACATAAAGTCATTAAAACACAAGAACATTAAAACATAAAAACAAATATTTTATACAATATTTTCGTGCTTTTATGTTTTAATGTTTTTATGATTATTATTCTATACTAACGCAAAAATTATTGCAAGGCACTGTTATGATTCGTCTATTTTTTTTCCAGCAACCTTTCGAGATGCCAACTCTTTTCCCAGCCGTATTTCTCGTAAAATTGCTTCATAATTTCGTACAACTCTTTCCGCTGGCTGTCAATCTCATTTTTTATCATTCTCTCTAATTCTTTTCCGCTTTTTTCGTGATATGTATTAAACAAATTGTGCAGCTCCATAATAACCATGCTTTTGGGAAAAGACGCCAGTTCTTCAATCAAATAAAAATCTTCGGGTTTAACATCCCTGTCCTTGATAAATTCTTGAAGTTCTTCTCGGTTTATAACCGATTTTTCTCCTTCAATGTTTGGTTCTTTTTCCATATTTATAGTTTACCAAGTTCTACACCCCATGGCACCCCGCATGTCGCTTCGCTCCTACGGGGCAAGCTTTTTATTTTCCGTGACAATGTTTGTACTTAATCGGAGTACCATCGGGTTTAACCGCTCCGCACGGGCAAGGGTCGTTGCGGCCGACTTTTTGGCCGAATTCATCTTTTATTTTGTCGTGCGCGAGCTGCACGCCGCCGGTGATTGAGCCGCCGCCTTCATTGCCGCCTTGCTTAAAAGAAGAAAAGGAGCCGACGTCTTCGGCAGGCGCGGAAAATCGCTGCGCGCGCTGGAGCAATGTCGGCGACATAAATTTAGTCACATCAGCGACTTTAAAGATAGAATACGCTACTTGCTTACGGATTAATTCGTTTAGCTGCTGAAACATCCGGTAGGATTCTTTTTTATACTCAATCAGCGGGTCGTGCTGGCCGTAGCCGCGCAGGCCGATGCCTTTGCGCATTTGGTCCATCGCGTCCAGATGTTCGGTCCAGATTTGGTCAATGGCGCGGATTAAAATCTGCCGTTCAATTTCCGGCATTGAAGGATTGCCTTCGCCACGGCTTGAGGGCACGATTTCATTGATGTTATTTGTTAATTCGGCATGCGCCTCGCTTGCTAAATCGCTGACGTATTCAATTACTTTCTGCCGCGCTTCGGCTGGATTTTTTAGCTGCACCAACTTCTTCAGTTCATCCGTAAAATCAGCCGACAGAGGAAAAATAGTGAAAACTGTTTCCTGAATTTCTTTTAGGTTCCAAGCGCTCGCGTCTTCGCCCGCGGTGTGAAAGTTAATAACCAGCGCGATCTCTTCATTTATCATTTCTAAAATAATTCCTTTTAACCTCACCTCCCTTCGGGTATCCTCTCCTTGTAAAGGAGAGGGGTTAGGCCTGCCTGCCGGCAAGGCAGGGGTGAGGTTAAGAATCTCTCGCCGCCGCCGGTAAATCGCCTCGCGGTGCTTATTGATAACGTCGTCGTATTCAACCAAATGCTTGCGGATGTCAAAGTTATGCGCCTCCACTTTTTTCTGCGCCTGCTCGATGGAGCGCGCGATTATTTTATTTTCAATCGGGGTGTCTTCCGGCACCTGCAAGGTAGCCATCAGCCGCTTCATCCGATCGCCGCCGAAAATGCGCATCAAATCATCTTCCATTGATAAATAAAATTGCGATGAGCCCGGATCCCCTTGGCGGCCGCTCCGGCCGCGCAACTGGTTGTCAATCCGGCGCGATTCGTGCCTCTCGGTGCCGATGACATGTAAACCGCCAAATTCACGCACTCGCTGCGTTTCTGCCTCATCAAGAGCGGCGCCGCCTAAAATAATATCTACGCCGCGGCCGGCCATGTTAGTCGCGATCGTTACCGCGCCCGCTTTGCCGGCTTCGGCGATAATGCCGGCTTCTTTTTCGTGCTGTTTGGCATTCAAAACCTGCGCCGGAACGCCAGCGCGCTCCAGCATCTCGGCTAAAATTTCATTTTTCTCAATAGAAATTGTTCCTACCAATACCGGCTGCCCTGCCTGATGACGCCGTTTTATTTCTTGCACAATCGCCTGGAACTTACCGTTTTCGGTAGCGTAAACCAAATCGGTTAAGTCTTTGCGGACCATCGGCCGATGCGTAGGAATAACGACCGTTTCCAAGTTATAAATTTTATGGAACTCTTCGGCTTCGGTAACGGCCGTGCCGGTCATGCCGGCAAGTTTAGTGTAGAGCCGGAAATAATTTTGAAAAGTAATGGTGGCTAACGTCATTGATTCGCACTGTACCTGCACGCCTTCTTTGGCTTCAATTGCCTGATGCAGGCCTTCCGAATAGCGCCGGCCTGGCATCAAGCGACCGGTAAATTCATCCACGATAATAACTTCCCCGTCCTTAATCACATAGTCGCGGTCGCGCCGGAACAAAGTATGCGCGCGCAAGGCCTGTTCAATATGGTGCACGTCCGACACGCCGCCTTCGGTATAAATATTTTTCAGCCCGAGCAATTTTTCCATTTTATTCAAACCATCTTCAGTTAAGGTAGCGGCGCGCATTTTTTCGTCCACATTGTAATCTTCGTTTTCTTTAAGTTGCGTTACCAATTGCGCAAACTGGCGGTATTTGTCGGTTGATTCTTCGGCCGGCGCGCTGATGATTAATGGCGTCCGCGCCTCATCTATTAAAATAGAATCAATTTCATCAACTATTGCATAGTGCAGCCCCCGCTGCGCCGTATGCTCCAAATCCGGCGCCATATTATCGCGCAGATAATCAAAGCCGAATTCGTTGTTGGTGCCGTAAGTGATGTCGCAGCCGTAAGCTTCTTTACGGCTGACCGGCCGCCAATGGCGCAAACGGTCATCGCCGCCGTGCTGCTCGGAACTTTCAAAACTGGGATCGTAAATGCCGGAAAAATCATGGGCAATGACGCCGGTGCTTAAACCCAAAGCATGATAAACCGGGCTCATCCAGCCGCCGCCCACGCGCGACAAATAATCGTTCGGCGTGACAATATGCGCGCCGCGGCCGGAAAGTGCGTTTAAAACTACCGACAAAGAAGCGGTTAAAGTTTTTCCTTCACCGGTTTTCATTTCCGCGATTTGTCCGCGGTGCAAAACAACGCCGCCGAGCATTTGCTCGTCAAAATGGCGCTGATTTAATTTCCGCCGCGCCGTTTCACGCACGAGTGCGAACACCTCGGGTAAAATTTGCTCTAATTTTTCTTTTTGTTCAACCCAACTTTTGTCTTTTAGCTCGTCTTTAAATTTAAGAATGCGAGCGCGCAATTCATCATCGCTAACATCCTTGAATTTTGTTTCAAGTTTATTAATGGCATCAACTAACGGCCATATCTCCCGCAAAACTTTTTCGTTGGGGTCGCCAAAAATTTTTGTTAAAATAGACATAGCAATCACTAAAGCATAAAAACATTAAAACAAAATACGAAACGTCCTAATTGTTTTTATCTTTTAATGTTCTTGTGTTTTGATGTTTTATTGCCCTTATTCTAACAGAATTGCTTTATTTTAGCAAATAAATCCAAACACCTTCGCCATAGGGTATTTTGGAAGGTGTCTGGATAAATTAAAGAATGTTTGCTATTTGCCGAAAAAATAAAAAATGATATAATAAAAATGCTTTATTCAGCATAACACTCTTTACTTATGCCAAAAGAAAAACCAAATTTAGGGCAACCGCTTTTTGAGCTACTAGAAGAGAAGCCCTTACCGCAAAAAAAACAAGATAAGCCCGCCCCTGATCCTTACGCCTCTCTTTTTGAAGGCAATCCCCAAGCGGAAATCTTAGGTCCGGTAAATACCGACATTATCAGAGAGCGGACAAACAAACGTAAGCATTAATAAAAATTAATAAAATAAAATTCCGTCCCGCCGTACTGCGGGATGGAATTTTTTTGTGCGTTAGGTGTTGCGTGTTAGGTGTTGTGTGTTTCTTTGTATTTCTCAATGCTTCTTTCCAAGTGGCCGCGCACTTTATCTATCGCCTTAAAAATATCCGGCTCCACTTTCGTCACGATTAAAGTTTCTTTGGGCAAAGTTAGCACTGCTTTGCATTCGTAAATATCGCCCTTTTGATGGTGATTGCTGGTTAAAGCCAGTTTTACCCGCGCGTCAATAACCTGAATGCCGCCAAGATATTTAGTTAACGCTCCCATTTTAGTTTGGGCATAATCTTTTATCTCGTCAGTAAGCTTTAAATTTTCTGCTTTCATTTGAATGATCATAATGTGATGCTGATATGCTAATTTAATGCTAATCTACCAATTGCTAATTGCCAGATATTAATCTGTGTATTTTGAATTAAGGACTCTTTTTGGTTTTAAATAAACATCTCTAAAATTTACAATAATACCCAACTTTTTATTAAGTGCTTCTAAATATCTTTTTGTTTGATAAAAATCTTCTCTAACAATAAATCTTTTACATTTTACTTCTAAAATTATTTTATCTTCTATAATAAAATCTATTCTGTTTCTGCCGGTACGTTCGCCATTAAATGAGGTGGGTATAATTTTTTCTCTTTCATATTTTAATCTCTTTTCTCCCAACTTTTTCTCAATTAAATCGCAGCACTGCTTTTCATTGCAATACCGCCCCAATTCATTATGAACCTCAAATAATACCCCGCCAATTTCATACGACAAATCTTTATAAATCAACTCTTGCTTCATACTTATTGGCAATTAGCGGATTAGCATCACAACATATCATACCGCGTGCTTCACCCCCAGCAACCCTTTGCTCGCGCGCAAATCGTCAACGGTTTTTTGTAAACCGCCTTTCAGGGTGGTTACCGGCACCCAATGCAATTCGGCTTTAGCTTTTCTGATATCGGGCATGGCTAAGGGCGTCATAAACAATACCGGCGGCTCATATTTTATTTTGGAGGAAGAATCGGTAAGCGCGATGATTTTTTCCGCCACCGCCGTTAGATTCTCTTCCTGGTCGCTGCCGATATTGAGCGGCTCCCGCGCCTCGCTTTGGGCTAACGCGATTAAGCCGTCAACGACGTCGGCGACGTAACAAAGACCGGTGCTAAAATCTTGGTCGCCATAAATTATCAGATCTTTGTTCTCCAAAGCGTTATTGATAAAATCCGGGATCATCTGCTTGTCGTCTAATTTCATTCTTGGCCCGTAGGCGCGAAAAAGGCGGGCGATTTTTACGTCCAAGCCGTAAATATCGCGGTAGGTGACGCTCAAACTTTCGGCAAACCGTTTGCCTTCGTCGTAGCAGGCGCGTTCGCTGACCGGATTAACGACGCCCCAGTCGTCTTCGCTGACCGGTTGATTGTTCTCCCGCCGCGGGCCGTATACCACCGACGAAGAAAATTGCACGAAAGTCGCCTGATGGGCGCGGGCGATTTCCAGCATGTTTTTCATCCCGACGGAATTAGCGGCGGCGATAGCGACTCGCTGTTCGGCAAAACGCGCGGGCGAAGTCGGGCAGGCGGCGTTATAAATTTCCTGCACGCCTTGAAACTGAATTTTAAATTTCTGCAGTTCCGGCAAATCTTCCAGCGCGAGCGGCTCGCAAACATCGGCTTTGACAAACACGAAGTTGGGGTTAGCCAATAAATGGTCAATGTTGCGTTCATCGCCGCTTAAAAAATTATCAACGCAGATTACTTTATTATTGGCTACCAGCCGGTCGCATAAGTGGGAGCCCAAAAATCCCGCTCCGCCGGTTACTAAAACGTTTTTTTTGTCAAAAATGGCGCGTTTAGGCATATAATTTAAGTTAATTTGTATATGGATATCTCCTCTATGTCATTATATCTTATTTTCATAATAAAAAATATCACCGTTTATTCTCACACCTTCCCAAAATACCCCGCCGGAAGGTGTGGGGATTTATTTTTTTATGTTCAGCACGCTGACATTGACGCCGCGGCGGAAACTCTGTTCGTAGCTGAAAAACCCGTCAATCACGCCGCCGGTGCCATAAAACACTCGGACGTGCGGGCCGCCGCCCGGGCCGGCGCCGGTGATGATTTCGTCAACGCCGTCTTGATTGATGTCGCCGGCGGCTACATTG
>Ga0209541_10011113_pt1 | contig 14153 bp, 10 predicted proteins | sample RifCSPlowO2_01_FD_184027 | JGI IMG/M metagenome (GOLD analysis project Ga0209541, IMG submission 184027) | Groundwater microbial communities from Rifle, Colorado - Rifle CSP2_plank lowO2_0.1 (SPAdes) (version 2) | ecosystem: Environmental > Aquatic > Deep subsurface > Groundwater | place... | reverse complement strand
TCTGTCTCCCAAATGGTGTCCGGTAAATCTTTCCAGGATTTCGTCGGTATGTATTTTTTTTCTTCCACCTGCTTCCAGTTATATCCCCTTTTGACCGCCTCAACATTATCCAATGGAAAAAACTCTTGTGCCGTTGATTCATTGTAAGTAAAAGAAGAAAGCTCGAGTGGAAAAAATTCTCCATATTTATAAATTCTACCAATATTGTCTATATAAGGCATTTCATTCATGTGTTGCCGAATTTTAGGAACTAATTTATCGTATTCTTCTTTAGAGTATTGTTTATTTAAAATGCAATATTTTTTACCCCGCATCCCGATACACCCAAACATATGGGCCACACTTGCTATTCCATAGCAATATTCCACATCTTGAGTATTAGACATAGCTTGTACAGAAAATCGAACATTAGCACCCCCGTCTCCCAATAATAATGTCTCATAAATTAATTCAACGTTTTCCCCATATTCAGTATAATCGTAACAATCTTTTGATGTTTTAGTGCTAAGAAATTGACAGTATTTGCAGTCCTCAGCGCCAAGCATTTCATAGGACGCAAGCGTATTTTTAGAATATTGAATATAGTCCCCGGAACTATTTACATTCTTTCTACTATGCATATATTTCTGCGGATGCTCTAGCCAAAATAACTTTGCTTTTTGATGATATTGTTTTATATTTTGATAATTTACTAAATCCAATTCTTTATATTTGACCTGATATTCTTCTTTTGAATACTGAATATTACCAATACAAAATTTCTTATTTCTTAAATTCACGCATCCAATACAATCAGAACAATTTAAACAATTTTTACAAAAATAAATTGCCGAACATTCTTCACAATCTACCGAGTATAAATTTTTATATCCTTTTGTGATATTTACTGATTCATAGCATAGGTCAGATTTATGAAGCATGAGAACATCTTGGCTATCGTTAGATATTTTTAATCCGCTAGCATACATACATCTCTCATTGTGGTCGGCGTGAAAAACCATATAGCAATTCTTTAAATACCCTGCTAAGTTATTGTAATCGCTATCCACAATCGTTTGATAATGAAGGAAAAGGCTCTGTACCGGAGCTTTTTCCTGCAACTCTTTAAACTGCTCAAAAAATGATTGGGAAAAATCATAATCCTTGGCACTTTCAAGCTGATCCCAATTATCACTCCACCAACAGGCAGAACAAAAAACTTTTCTCGTAACATTTGATGCATAAACAGAAAGAACTTCTTTTTGACATAACTCACAAATACGCTTAAAAAGATGACGCTCATTGCGAAAAGACAATCTCCGTATAAGCCGACATTCTGGACACCAGGTTGGCGGAGGCACTTTAATACGCTCATAAAACCCAAAATCGTCCGGCTCTATGACGAACGAAGTCTTACAGTTCTGACATACTATATTTTGTGATTTATACTCCATATCTTTTTTGTCCCGATTCTGATTTATCAGAATCGTGGATCCTCGATTTCTTTAAATTTAATTAAAGAAATCGGGACAATTTTGGCAATTTTTTATCTCACTCATTCCAAATTTAGTATTTAGAAGTAAAAGGATTTCTTCTGGATAAGCCTTTCATCATTTTTTTGATGCTGGATGCGCCGCGCTTCAGGAGCGTCTGCCGGCGGTCTTTATTTTTATTTATTTCTTGATATAAAGTATCTTTAACTTCATCCACCGTGGCATATAAATCTTCTCTATCGGCGCTTGCATAAAATTCTTTCCCGTCAATTTTGATCAGGCAGTCCGCGTGAAAAACATCGCCTGATTTATGATGGTTAGTGGTCTTGGCAACTTCAAAATTTACCATTACTTTCCGCTCCTTCGCTTCAATACCGGAAAGCAGTTTTTCCAAATTGGTAACCCTCTTCAAAACATAATCTTTTATGGCTTCTGTCAGCTCCAAATTCTTGCCCTGTAAATTTATTTGCATCCCAGTACTAAAATTTTATTAATAATCTTCATCTTTATACCCCGTAATCAAAATTTAGTACGGGACAAGTATATCCATTATAGCAATAAAAGAAGAATAAGGCAAAAAGACTGGCTTTTTTCTCTTGATATAATACAATTGAAAGGTGTCTTTAATGTCTTTTATAGAAGAAAAATCAAAATGCCTGCCATATCTTTCCCGCCCAAAGCTCTACTTCGGTTTAATATTGGCATTTTTTATAAAATCTATCGGAGCCGCGTGGGACGTCTCCTATCATTTTAAACATTTCCGGGAATTTTACCAATTGCCACATATCGTCAACGCCTTGGGCGATGTTATTTTACTTTTCCTGCTTTTTTATCTATGGTTCAGGGGAACACAGAAAATCCAGCGAGAGTTGAGAATAATCCTCTACGGCATCTTGATTTTTATTGGGGGTATTATTTTTGACCAATGGTATCACGAAAAATTCGGTGTGGACCTAACCATATGGAGCCCGGCTCATTTTGTACTGTATGCGGGGAGCTTGATTAGCCTTATTGGATCTTTTTTATATGTCCTGCGCGACTGGCCAGAGAGCCGGATGTCTCTTTCGATGAAAAAGATTTCGGGTATTTTATTTTCAGTTCTCATTTTGGATGTGTTTTGGTTCATGCTTTTACAACATGAACAGGGTGTCGTAATGGATTATGCCCTAAAGCAAGGAATTCGCCTGGCGGACGCAGATTTGATTGAGATTTTCTTTCGCACTCAAAAAGATGTATATAGCAATCTACCACTCTGGCTTTATGGAGCTTGGGCCATATTTTCCGCAGTACTAGTATTTCAATTCGTCAAACGCATGAATCTTCATAAATACGGGGCAACTCTCGTAGCCAGCATTTATCTAACAGAACGTTTCATTTTAAATACTGTTTTTGACTCAATAAATTACCCCACCTCTGCTTTGCCATTTTACCTTATCATTATCGCATTTATTTTTGATGTTCTTTACAATAAATTAGCAAAAAAATCACTAGTGCGGGACATTGCGACGAGTGTGGTGCCGATAGTTGTCATTATTCTTTTAGGATTTATCAAAACCGATCCTCCTTTTCACCCACCAATTGTCGTATTTCAAACATTTTTAGCCGCTATACCCGCCGCAATATTGGGATATATTTTTATTCAATTATACTTTCATTTATTCTTTATTTCTTCTTATCAAAATCCCGCGACAGGGCCTGAATAATAATATCTAATTCCATAGTTGCAACTCCCACAACAGTATCGGCGGCGCCGTAATATATGTATAGCAAATCATCTTTCAAGGCCATACCGCACGGAAAAACAACATTGTTAACAATCCCTATTTTTTCATATGATTCCTCGGGCTCAAATACGGCATCAGTGGTGCGCGCCAAAACTAAAGCCGGATCTTTGAGATCCAATAAAACAGCGCCAATACGATAAGTATTATGACTTTTCGAGACGCCATGATAGAGAAGCAGCCAGCCCAGCTTTGTCTTGATTGGCGGCGCAGTTATGCCTACTTTCGCGCTATCCCAGCTGTTTATTCTCGGACCTATGATTCTAATGCACTTTTTGACATTTTCAGTCTTAAAATTAAGAGACTTGAAATAATCCCCACATATTTCATCTCCCACCCGGTGCATAATAAAATACTTACCCTTTATTTTTGCCGGAAAAATACAGGTATCCTTATCGTCAAAACCGACAGGCGTAATTAAAACAGGTTTCTCCCACCTCCAGTTCTTCTGCAGAAAATCTTTTTCAGTAATGGAAGTCACCGCGACCCGAGGCGGACCGATACCATCGTATGCCGTATAGCACATATAGATAACTTGCCTGATTTTAGTCAGTCGCGGATCTTCGCATCCTGAATTGTTCCCAGAAATTTTTTTTAATTCAAAATTCTCTTTTGGGCTATATATGGGCTCCGGCATACGTTCGTCTATATGTAGGCCGTCTTTACTTCCGGCATATCCGATATAAGAAGTGTTGTCGTCTCCTAGTGTCCGGTATAATATATGCGTTGTATTTTTCAGCCTCAATGCTGCCGGATTAAACGTCGCTTTCGCTTCCCAAGGATGCATCGTATTAGGCTGGATTATAGGATTAACAATAGCACGCTTAAAATGCCACCGTGAACTTGTTTCCGGACGTATCGTTCCTAAAAGATCAGCCAGATTCACATGGGCTACGCAACTCGTTGTGTCAGAAGCTCCATAATATATGTAAAGCGTCTCCCCGCCCGAACGACCATTCGGTCGGGCAAGTTTCTTCAAAACGGCTCCGGAAGGAAAAACTATATTGGGAACATAACCCGAAAGCTCATATGATTCACGAGGAACTAATAGAGGACCTTTCGTACGTCCCAGAATTTTAAGCGGATCATTAAGATTTAAAATTACCACCTCAATTCCAAAAATACGATTAAGGTTTTCAGGTGAAGGAAAATAATTTTGGATATGCGAATATACGAGGAGCCACCCATGGGGAGTTTTGAGGGGTGGGGCGCCGACTTCAATATGATCAGAAGGAAATCTTTTTAAATCAATCACGTGCTCGTCTATTTTTGCATACCATTTTCCCCAAAATTCCGGACTCCATAATTCTTCCATTCTATCCGCCTGCGCTATGGCAATTTTAGCGGGAGGCATATCCGTATTGACCGCTACAATCACCGTGATTTTACCATTGATACGCTCCGGAAAAAGCGTCATAGCTTTCGCATTAAATGGCGTTATTAAATGCCGTTCTTTGATTTTTTTCAAATCTTTAGAAACAGCGACCGCGACTTTGATACCACTCGCTTCAAACGGATATTTGGAAAGGGCTGTATAAAAAATATAATAATTTCCTTCAAAATAAGTGATACGCGGATCTTCGCAGCCGTACTTTTCCCATTCTTCTGTGGGAGTGATAAAAGGCACGCGTTCTTCAAAGTGTATGCCATCTTTAGATTTTCCAATACCGATAGTTGAAAGCTGGCCCGGCGTGTACATTTTATCCGCTGCCGAAATAGCCCGGTATACACCGTAAAACATCCGGCCTACTTTAATGACACTCATATTGAAGGCCGCAAAAGCTTCCCAATAATGATTTTTTTCGGGAATAAGAATCGGATTATGGTGGGATCTTTTTACGACAAACATAGTTATTTTATATACGGGTGGCCTGCTTTTTCAATTTTACGGCCTTATGCTTTTTGATATCATCAAGCAAGGTAGAAAGTTTGATGGAAGCGACGCCGATAACTTTATCCGCCCCGCCATAATAGACAAAAAGCGTTCCGTCTTTGACTACCGCCCCACAAGAATAAACCACGCCCCATTTATATCCGTTATTTTCATAATATTCTTCCGGTTCAAGAATTGGATATTGGGAGCGGTAGAGAATTTTTACCGGATCTTTCAAATCAAGAATCAAAGCGCCGATTCTGTATCGGTCTGGGTTGCGGTGATCCATCGCATGATAAATAATAAGCCAGCCAAGCTCTGTTTTAATAGGCGTTGGCCCGACTCCCCGAAAATGGCTATCCCAATTCCTACTTTGATCTATCGGCCTGGTATTGTCACTCTTGATAAATTTCGTGCCGTCAAGCTCACCCAAGGAGTCAAAATAATCAATTAGAATTTTAGGGGCAAAACTATGCAAAATTGCATATTTGCCATTTATTTTTTCCGGGAAAAGAACCCAATTTTTATGAATTTCACCAGGCGGAGAAATCAGAACCGGTTTTTTCCAATTCCATTTTTTATTCTCAAAATGGGTAAGAGGTATGGAAGTGAGCGCTATCCGCAATGACCCCCAGCCGTCAAAAGCCGTGTAAAGCATATACACGGTATCACCCAAAAGCGTCAGCCGGGGATCTTCGCATCCCCCATTCCAACCCCCGCCGGAGATATAATCAATAGGTAAAAGAGATTGGTCGCGTTTAAAAAAATTATTGGATCTCTGGTAAATAAAATAAGGCAGACGTTCGTCTATATTATAGCCGTCCGAACTCGCTGCATAACCAAGCGCGGAAAAATCGTTGTCCCCGATTGCCCGGTAAATGAGATGAACTTTGCCTTTGGCTATAAAAGCAGCAGGATTAAAAGTAGCTTTTGATTCCCAAGGATATTGCCTTGGCTCAATGATGGGATTATGTAAAGCTCTTTTTAGTTCAATTTTTTTTATTCTGCGTACCGGCTTTTTAGATGGCTTCTTTTTCAGGGAAACTTTTTTTACTTTACTAACTCTCTTTTCTTTTGTTTTTTTAAGCGCGGCCATATTTGTCTTCATAGCGAACTTCATCATTTTCTTCAAAATTTCCTGTGTCAATTTCTAAAAAAGTTAATCCTGACGGGCCGGCAGTTGCGCGATGCTTTGCGCCAACCGAAACATTGTATTCATCACCAATTTGAGCATTGTATTTTTCATTTCCTATTTCTATAATTCCACTACCTTCCATAACTTTCCAAAATTCAGCACGTTTTGCATGACTTTGCAGACTTAACTCTTCATTTTTTTTAATCGTAACAATCTTTACCGTCACAAGACTGTTTAAATTAAACTGTCGGAAATTTCCCCACGGTCTCTCTACTTGAAATGGCTTAATTTCTGACATATTTTAATTATACAACTTAATAATTTTTTAGCTAATCCATTGTTTTATAATTACCGCAGTTTCTTCAGGTCCTTTCACTGCTATAGTTTCAAAACCAGCTTCATATACTGAATAATCATTACCACCTGGAAAAAGTCCATCTCCGACAAAAATCATATCGGATTTTTGTAAACCCATTTTATTGAGCAACCGCATGAGGCCTACTGCTTTATTAAATCCTTTTGGAAGAATATCAATACTGGAATACGCATTAATAAGAATACTGGTTTCGGGTAATTCCGGCTCAAGCAATGCTTTGATTTTCTCTCTTTTCTTTTTATCTGGATCCCAAAGTCTTTTATCTTCAATTGATGCAAGTTGTCCGCAAGCAGAAAAAGTGATTTGAGTATCCCTATCTTCTACAATATCTCCTTTTGGATTTGATGGTATATCGTATAAACCAGAATTAATTATTTCCTTTAATAATTTTTTAGCTTTCTCTTTTATGTCTTTTCTTAATGGCTCCTTATCAGTAAGTTCCCATTCTTTTTTTATTTTATCGTATTCAAATCTTTGGCTTCCGCTAGTTGGTAATAATTTTAAATTTTGAATAAAAGGAAGCATAGAATCATCATCAAAAAAAGGTGGTAAAAATTGATTTTTAAATTGTTCAAAACGCGCACCACTAATTGCGACAACCATTTTTTGCTTCATAAGCTCTTTTACTAAATTCGCCATTTCAGGTGTAATGGAAGACTTGCTTGGCGTAAGTGTGCCATCAACATCAAAGGTAATAATTTTTTTATCTGGTAGCATTTTATTTTTTCTTTTTACTTATTTTTCATTTATTTTTTCTTATGTTTCAAAACACTCTTTTTAATAAGTTTCGATGAGCTTTGAACTTTGCCACCGTAGCCCACATTAAAGACCATCTCAATGCCAAGTTTTTTATGTATTTCCTTCTCTTTGTATAGCGAAGAATCTGGATTATTTGCATCTTTTTCATCTCTGTCTCCACCATTCGCAAAGACATTTGGCTTGATTTTTATCAATCCCATACAAACACTCATATCTGTGGTACCTTTCTTGTGACTACTTATAATTACTCTATCAATTGGTTTAAATGCTTCAATTATTTCTTTTCGTTCACGCTCGGGCATAAAAACAAAACCTTTTTTAGCTCGAAGCCAATGATCATTGTTGACATATACCACTAATTCATCACCAAGTTTTTTTGCCTCCTCAAACATCCGCACATGGCCGATATGAACCGGGTCAAATCCTCCGCTGACCATAACTACTTTTTTAGACTTTTTTGACATTCATGTTATATAGATTACTATATATCAACAGCACTCGGACATTACACAAACAAATTTGCGTATGCTCCTCGCTTGTTGATATAATAACACTAATTTATGAAAAGTATATCAAAGGGATTTACCCCCACACCAAAAAATTTTGGTGTGGGCTTGCAAAGCAAGCGGGGGTTTACCCTAATTGAATTGTTGGTTGTAATAGCTATTATTAGCATCTTGGCAACAGTTGTCCTCGCGACAATAACAACAGTAAGGGCAAAAGCCGCTAATGTGGCCGTAAAATCAACACTATCAAATTTAAGGACGCAAGCAGCACTGGTATATGGTGCCGCTTCCCCAAACAGCTATGCAAATGTTTGTACCGACCTCATCTTCGTACAAGGCCTGACTCAAGCAGGCACTGTGGGAGGAGTGCCGGCAGAGTGTTTTGATGCCATGGAAAATTGGGTAGTAAAAGCCACCTTACAGCTCCCGGAAGGTACATTAACAAACTGGTGCGCCGACTCCACCGCAAAATCAGAAGGTATAACAGGGGCACAATATAACGCGATAACTTCCGCTTCTACTCTTTGCCCGTAAATAATTACGCTTGGAATTTTATTTTTTTCTACGAGCAACTCTTGTCGCGAGCATGGCTCGCTTTACCGCCAATCGCTTCTTGGTCTTGTGGGAACGTCTCGATTTCTTCTTTGGACTAAGTGTTGTGCCCCTTTTTGCCATAAATAAAGTATATTATATTATTTTTAATAAATTACGACAGATTTTCTTTATTTTTTTTACTAGTCATTCCTATTAGAACCAAGACCGTAACAATAATCAAAACCAAGACCGTAACAATAACATAAAGATTATTGCCTTCCAATAATCCCGGCTTATTTGCTTCTACAGAAGCTCCGGCTAGAGGAAGATCTTTAAGACTTGCGGCTTCGGCTGTTTTGGTAAATAAGTATCCAGGACTCTTGGCAATAATATTTCCAGAATTATTTACAGATGCCGTATAAACAGTATGGTCGCCATTTTCCAGTTCTTTATCCAACACATATTGCCATTCTCCCTTGCTATCTGTTTTCACGGTTACCATAATCGGCGTACTGTAAATATAAATGGTTATGAAACTATTAGGCAAAGCCTGACCTTTAAGGAGAACTGCTTTATTTTCTGTCAACGCCACTTCTTTAACCTGATAAGTGGGGACAGACGCAATTATGGATTCTGTGGGCTGCTCTTTATTTACTTCCACTATTTCGGATTGAGTCGGGTCAAATCCCAGTAAAATCTTTTCAGCAGCATTAATAGTTTTGCCTTCATAAGTAGAAACAGGAGATAACGCAGTCGGACTCATATTATAAACATATACTGAATCGTAGTCAGAAATTCCATCTTTGTTGCTATCTTTGTAAAGCAGGTCTCCGCCCTGTGCCTTTAATGCTTCAGCTTGATCATTAACCGCTCCGGATAATGTATTTAAGGTATTCGTAATATCTTTGGAAGATAAATCATTTTGTGCTATCGCTCTATTGTCACCTGCAACTGATCTGACATTTTCAATGCCTTTTTTGATTTCTATTTGTAAATCATTAATATTTGCGGGAGTAATATCTTCCGTTAAGGCTCCCAAACTGGAATCAACCTTGAGTAAAAGTTCATCACGCAGGGTATAAATTCTGGATGTATCGGTTTTCTTTCCTGATGTTTCAGTATTTGTAATAATAGCTGTAACACTTTCGTTAATTATTTTTACTAATTGTGCTTTAGAATTATCCACTGCTTTTTTTCGCTCTTCAACAACCAGTCCTAAACCCTCAACTTTTGAAGAAAATACATTTGTTGTAGTTATGGTAATCGGTGTAGTATTTGTGGTAGCTGTAGTAGTTGTCTCTCCATTTACTTGATTGCTCTGGGGTATTTGTACTTGATCTTGCAATGCAGAAATTTGCGTCTTTAAAGAAGCTTGTGTTCTTGTGTTAGTAGTATTATTCAATCTATTTTGTAAAACATTCATTTGCTCCAATAGAGGAACGTTGCTTTGAATAGCCGATGTGGGAGTTGTAGCTACGGTGGTTGAGGTAGTTTGTGTAGTTGGAGAGATTTGTGTGGTTGGAGATGTAAATGTTGTAGTTGTGGGTCTAGTTGTGGGTGTAGTTGTGGGTGTAGTTGTGGGTGTAGTTGTGGGTGTAGTTGTGGGTGTAGTTGTAGTACTGCTTGCCGTTGAAACTAAAACTCTTTCTAGGTTGGCATAATTAGAGCAACCACTTCCCGATAAACAAGCTTGAATGCGATAATCATATGTCATACCTGCTACTACAGACATATCAGTATATGAAACGGTATTTGCAGTTGTAATTTGAGTATACCAAGCTCCTGTCCAATCAGTTGCGGTAGTTAATTTTCTTTCAAGATTAAATTTATCTTCATTGTTAGAATTGTCTCTCCAAGCCAACGGGACGGTTGAACTGGAAGTCGGTCCTGCTAAACGCAGGTTAGAAGGAGCAAAAGGAATAGAAAGAGTGGCAGAAGTAGTAATATCACTATTTGTAGTTGGTATTAAGACTCCTGTTAGATTGGCAAAACCAGAACAACCAGTTCCCGATAAACAAGCTTGAATGCGATAATCATAGGTCATATTCGGAGCACCTGTAGTGTCAATATAATAAAAAATATTTGAACTTGTTTGAGATATAGTAGACCAGGTCGTTGTGTTGCTTAATTTTCTTTCAAGATTAAATTTGTCTTCGTTATTGGAGTTGTCTATCCAATAAAGTGAGATGAATGTCGGGGTTGAAATACTATTTACTAATAGATTGCTCGGAGCGGAAGGAATAGTGGAAGTGGAAGTGGAAGTGGAAGTGGAAGTGGAAGTTGTAGAAGCTCCAAGCACTGTAGTGCTAATTAAATAAGTAAAACCAGAACAACCAGTTCCCGATAAACAAGCTTGAATGCGATAATCATATGTCATACCCGCTGTCACGGATGTGTCAGTATAAGTTGTAGTGTTAGCAGTTGTAATTTGAGTATACCAAGCTCCTGTCCAATCAGTTGCAGTGGTTAATTTTCTTTCAATGGTAAATTTGTCTTCGTTATTGGAATTATCATTCCAAGCTAAAGGAATAGTAGTGGTTGTAGTAGGACCGGGCAAACGAAGATTACTAGGAGCTGTGGGTATCGTAGACGCTGTCGTGCCTGTGCCGGAAGTGATAGTGGCTGAAACATCATTGGAAACAGAAGAATAAGTATTGCTTGAATTAAAGGCATTAATATGGTAAGTGTAAGTGCCAGCCGAGCGGTCAGAATCAACAAAAGTTACGACATTTGCACCGACATTACCGATATCCGTCCAGGTCGGGCCACGGTAAATCTTAAATCCTGCTTCATTGGAAGAATTATCAATCCAGGTTAAAGTGACGTTGTTACCGCTGACTGTGACAGTAAGATTGGTAGGTGCTGCGGGAACTGTTCCACTACCGCCGCTGACTGTTGCAAACACGACATTGCTCGTTCCCGAACAGCCGCTTGAGGTGCAAGCAAGTACATAATATTCGTGAGTGCCAGCTGGAGCATTAGTATGGACAGATGTCAAAATGTTACTTCCAACACTAATCAAAAAATTCCAAGTTGTGGTACCGGACATCCGTTCAAAAACTTTAAATTCAGTTTCATTGCTTGAATTATCAACCCAGGTAAAATTGACATTGGTATTGGATGAGATGGAAGCCGTCAAGGCAGTGGGTGCTGTTGGACCAGCAGGAGTGGTATCGCCCGCCGCAATGGTCATGTTATAGGTCGCAGTCCACGCTGATTCTGCGCCATTTGAATCTGAAGCTTTAGCTCTCACTCCATAAGTTCCAACCGCTGACCATGAATGGGAAACCGAGGGAGATGACGAACCCCCTCCGGCCGGTGTAATAAAAGTGCTAGAACTAAAGGCTGTCCCGTCTCCCCAATCAAAAATAGCTTTAACCTGCCCTCCGTCCGGATCTGGGAAGAGCATGGCTCCATAATTATAAGCAGTGCTAACCATGCCAGTACTTGGACCAGTTGGAGCAGCAGGCATAGGTGGAGGATTATTGGTATTGGCCGCGGAAGTAAAAGTAAAATCCGCGGAAGTCCCCTGGAGATCGGAGGCGCCGCTAGATTTAACCGAATAGTGATAAAGAGTATTAGAGCTAAGACCTGTTAAATTTACACAATGGCTTGTGGCAAGAGTATTTAAATCATTAGAGCAACTGGCATTCGTCTGGGGACCGCTACCGGCCGTAGGTCCATACATCACCCATGGAAACTTGGCCGGCTCATTAGTTGTCCAAGTTATCTGAGCACCCGGCCCTATGATATTGACTGCTGTCACATTGCTAAAAGTAGGCGGAGATGTTTGCGCAAATATTACTCCCCAAATTAGAAAAAAGATTACTAAAAAGACAAGGATATTAAAAATTGGAATAATCTTTCCATTTCTTGCCATTGACTCTAGGCTTATTTTTTTCATCATTATATTATATAAACTTTTAATTAAAATTACTAATAGAACTAAGTGACTATTGGAAAAGAGATAATAAAATGCGACCCGATTCCCTTTATAGATTCCACAGATATATTTCCATTCATTTCCTTGATTATTTTAGCCGTTATCCAAAGACCCAAACCTGTTCCCCTTATTTCTTCCGTTTCCTTATTTCTAATACGATAAAACTTTTCAAACAATTTTGCTCTCTCTTCTTCCGTCATACCCAACCCCGTATCGCTCACTCTTATGTATAAAAGACCTTTTTCCTGGTATTGCTTGACAATAATTTCGCCTTTATTCGTATATTTGACTGCATTGCCTATTAAGTTGACCAGAACTTGTTTTAACCGATCCATATCCACATTTATAGATTTATTTTCCACCTTAGTCTTATCAAAAGAAATACTAAGTCCTTTTTCTTTTGCCGGTAAAATAAAAGAAGTTACTACCTTGTCTATTATATCAAGCGGGTTTATTTTTGCCAACTTGAATGACATCCTCCCCTGTTCAATCCTGGAAACGTCCAGCATATCGGAAATTAAGACATCAAGGTCCTTGGATGATATGTCAATTTTTGATATATAATCTTTGGTTTGCGGGGAAATCTCGGGAGCCCCGCTCGCAAATTCCGCATATCCCCGGATGATGGTGAGAGGTGTCCGTAATTCATGAGAAGCCATGGAAATAAAATCATCTTTTAATTGGTCTACTTCTTTCAATTTCTTATATAAATCCACATAATCAATAATTTTAGAATGCCGGAAAAATAAGAAAAGAATAAGTATGATAACCAGTAACAATAAAATCCTGCTGTTGGCGATGCTATTTTGAATAGCCATATCGGCCAAAGACAGGGTCTGTGTTGTCATCACAACTCCGACCACATTTCCCATAGAATCCGTGATGGCTCTGGCAGTTTTAAATAACCGCTCACCATTACCACTCCCAGGCATAGTTAAAGAATTGGCCGGATCACTCCCTGCCAGGGTGTATAAAAAAGACGTTTGGTTGTCTATTTTATCTACCTCGTCCAAATTATTAGAAGCTATGATGACATAGGAGTTCGGGATATTTTCCAAATCTGGGCCAACTATCGTCTTCTTCACAATCACTTGAAAACTTTTTATAGTCTCATTAGTTTTTATTATATTTTGAATTTGATTATTGAGATATGCGGAATCATTAATCTTGTCAGAAGCAAATGAAACAAAAGCATCCTGAAGGGATCCAATGCGCACATTTATCAAGCGCTCTTGCGCGTCATTTGCAATGCCTATAAACCTCTGGGCCATAAAAACAAAAGACCCTGTTATAAGTACAGCGACAATAATTGTATATATCAGTTGAGGATTGCCGGCGATTTTCTTGATTCCTTTTTGCAGGTTTAGGGAAAGAAAACTGAACATCCCTAAATAATACTACTTTGTCAGATAAAAGACCACTAAAACGTCCAATAAGCAGTTGCTAATAAAATAAGAAATTGATAAAATTAAGAGACATGTCCAGCACCCAGCCTTATGAAGTAAATGAAAAAAAAATACATATTTTGATTGTGGACGATGACTCTATGTTGCGCCGTCTTTTTGGTGGACGGCTGGTAACACTCGGATACGATATTATTTACGCTTCAGACGGAAATGAAGGCCGGGAAACAGCCAGGCGCCTGAAGCCCGACTTGGTGATTATGGACCAGCGGATGCCGGTTATGGACGGAATAGAAGCATCTTCAAGAATGAAAACAGAAACAGAAACAAAAGATATTCCCATAATACTTTTTACCAATGAAGATCTTTCT
>Ga0209541_10011112_pt1 | contig 14153 bp, 13 predicted proteins | sample RifCSPlowO2_01_FD_184027 | JGI IMG/M metagenome (GOLD analysis project Ga0209541, IMG submission 184027) | Groundwater microbial communities from Rifle, Colorado - Rifle CSP2_plank lowO2_0.1 (SPAdes) (version 2) | ecosystem: Environmental > Aquatic > Deep subsurface > Groundwater | place... | reverse complement strand
GACAGGCGACCGGGACTTTTCCGCAGTAGGATTTCAGGCCACCCAGCTGGCGCGGGCGGTGGAAATTGTCAAGCAAATGAAAAAGGAAAAGGCGATGGTATTTTTTGCATTTACTTCCAACATGGTGGCCAGCGGATTGCGCGGGATTATTGCAGAATTATGCAGGAAAAAATTCGTGGACGTTATGGTTACGGCGGGCGGCAGCCTGGACCATGACCTGATCAAATCGCATATGCCGTATACGATCGGCGATTTTTCGATGGACGATGCCACACTGCACAAAAAAGGGATTAATCGCTTGGGGAATATTCTTATCCCCAACAAATGCTATGAACTGCTGGAGAAGAAGATGCAGAGGGTATTTGAAGAATTATATAAAAGACAAAAACTCATTTCGCCTAGCGAAATCGCGCATGCAATAGGAAAATCGATAAAAAACAAAAATTCCTTTTTGTATTGGTGTAACAAAAATAACATCCCGGTATTTTCACCGGGGATTACCGATTCTGCCATTGGCCTGCAGGCGTATTTCTTCAAACAGCGGCATACGGATTTCGGCATCGATGTCACGAAGGACATGCCGAGACTTGCACAGCTTGTTTTGAATGCGGACAGGACCGGCGCGATCATCCTTGGAGGAGGCATTTCCAAACACCACATATTGGGCGCCAATATCTTGCGTGGGGGGCTGGATTATGCAGTGTATATTACTACCGCTTCGCCGTTCGACGGTTCGCTTTCCGGAGCCCGCACGCAGGAAGCCATCTCCTGGAGCAAACTTAAGGAGCATAGCAACTATGTGACGGTGGATTGCGATGCAACGATTGCGTTTCCATTGCTGATGGCAGGGGTATTCCGAAAATGATATATTTGTTCCTGCTGGTATTATTGGTCGGCATGCTGGTAAAGGCCGTCGACGATATAGAGGATAGAAAAAACAAAAAGAAAAATCCGGTCCGCTTTATTTTCGCGGTGTTGTACGGTATCCTGCTGGGGTATATCATTGCCAACGCCTCCTTTGCCATGCTCTTTCTGGGCGCATTCTTTGCCCAAATCTGGGTGGGCAAGGTGGATCGCCTTTCCCACCAGCTGGCCGCGGCCATGGTTATTTTTTCACTCGGCCATTGGGGGCTGCCGGAACTGGATCTTTCGCTTTTCCTGTTCTTCTTCATCTTCGCGTATTTGGATGAGCTGATACTAATAAAACCGTTGAATGTGCTGAGCGAATACCGGATGTTCTTGAAACTGGCAGCGCTGCCGTTTGTATTTCTGGGAAGATGGGATTACCTGGCTGGAATTTTGCTATTTGACGGAGGGTACATCAGTGCAGAGAGAATATTTAAAGCTAGACCGTAAATTTTAGTGGGGAGGAGAAATGGATGTGGAATTTGCCGTGCGCTACCCGTTTTCCAGCGAAGCCCGGAAGGTGCTTCAGGATATAGAAGCATCCTGGAACGAGCCGGCCATGGAACTGGGGATCGAACGGATCAAAAAAGCGCTGGGGAACAAGCTGGGGAGAAGCACGGCCATGCACCGCGAGGAACAGCTGGAGGAGATAGTCGCCTACGCGGCCGCCCGCCTCCTTCTCGGACATGTACGAAATCGCTTCATTACCAATACATTCGCCGTAGCGGAAGCAAAACGGGCTTCCCAGTATTTTCATCAGGAGAAGGAAGGTACGCTGGAAGTGCTGGGGGAAGAGCTCGGATGCGTGGCGCACCGGGAGGAAACCGGGTACTGGATCGCCCTTCCGCAATATGTGCGCTTTGCACCCGGTGCACCTCCCTATAAGCTGGTTAACCGAAGGCTACAGCAGGGAAAGGTATTTGTCAACCGGCATGAACGGCTGCGTCTTCTCGAAGAGGCTGTCCGCCTGCATGTCGGCCGGCTCAAGCCGGTTTTGGATCCCCCGCCCAGCGTAAAAAAGGCAGGAGAACAGCTGAAAAAAATAATTCCTCCGGCAGAAACGCCATCCATTGCATTTCAGACGGGCAGCCACCCGCCTTGCATCCAGCAGCTGCTGGAGGATTTGAAACGGCATGAAAACCTTCCGCACCATGCGCGATGGTATCTGGCCGTATATCTTCTGCATACGGGTATGGTCGTAGAACAGCTGATAAGCTTATACTCCAATCTGCCGGATTTCAATGAGAAGATCACCCGCTACCAGATCGAACACGCGCAGAAAAAAGGATACAGTATTCCTACGTGTGCCACCGTCAAAAGCTGGGGCATCAGCTGCCCGGGCTGCAGGCGGAAAAGCCCGCTGCAGTGGCAGGGTTTGAGACAGGGAGGAACCCATGAACGAAAAGGCAAAAAACCAGATAGTTAAAATTTTTTCGCGCTACTATGCGCAGGCCCGGCTGGAGATACTCCAGCCTGCACAGCGGGAGTTCGGCATGGGCAACATCAAAAAAATCGACCACCGCCACATGGCCTTCCCGGGATTGAAAGAGCTACAGGCCTACCTGGCGAACAACCCTCCGCTCTTCGTCTCGCACTCGACGGCATATTACCGCTACCCCGAGGCCACGCCGATCGAGAAAAAGGAATGGCTGGGGGCGGACGTGGTTTTTGATCTGGATTTGCACGCGGAAGAAAAATTCGGCATTTATCGGCGGCTGGACAGCGTAAAACAGGACACCCTGCGATTGATGGAAGAATTTTTGCTTCGCGATTTTGGTTTGGAAAAAAAGGATCTGCTGGTTGTTTTTTCCGGCAACCGCGGTTACCATGTGCACATACGGCATAAGGATTTTTTACCCATAGGATCCAATGAACGGAAAGAACTGGTGGATTATATTCGCGGATTGGGATTGAATTATGAGGGATTTTTCACCAGGGAAGAGATCAAACGCGGCATGGTTAAGCTATTAGGTCCGCGGCCTACGGAGGATGGATACCGGGGGCGGTTTGCCCGCGCAGTCATCCGACAGGTGGAGGAGAAACCCACCTCCATCGCACGCATCTTTGCAAAGCCCGAGCCGCGGGACCGCTTCATAGGAGGCATCCGGGAAGGCAACTGGAGCAAGGCACCGGTAAAAGACATTATGCCCCGGTTAAAACCGATTGCGGATCAATTGCCGCTGCAGTCCGTTAATGCGGATGCCGGTGTTACCCAGGATATTAGCAAGCTTATCCGCATCCCCAACAGCATCCACGGGGAAACCGGCTGTATCGCACAGGTAGTAGATAACATGGAAAAATTCGAACCCCTGCGCGATGCGCTATTGCCCCTGAAGGGCGTAGCGACGGTTAGATTTACCGAGGACATACCCGCTTTGGAATTTGCCAATGAAACGTTGGGCCCGTTCAAAAGCGGGGAAAAGAAGGATGTGCCGCGGCCGTACGCATTGTTTGTTTTGTTGAAGGGCAGCGCGGATTTGGAGGAATAGCCTATTTCTTCGGAGAAAGCTGGATTCTTGGCGGAATGAGCGGGGCGGAAAGGTTCAATACCCGTGCAACAAGCGTGCCGTTGGCGCTGCCGCTATAGTTGACGACATTGAGGACACTCTCCGCGTAGCTGTCTGGCAGTTTCTTGTTTTTCTCCCATTCGCCCTTGATGTCTTTCACGAGCTTCTTGTCCTCTTTGGCCAGCAGCGTGCCCTTCAGCTTGATGTGACCCAGTTTATCGCCATAGGTAGCCGTATACGTATAAGCAATTTCAACATTCTCCCCATCGGCCTTTACATCTTCTATGGTAATATTGATGCTGAGACCCTTCATGTTCTCATCGCTCAGGCGCTTTCCTTCAATCTCGTCTATTCTGCCACCTACAATCATAGTTTCACCTGGTTCCTGCTTTTTCTTATGAAGTAAATGTTTTTAAGTATACGACACCCTATTTTTTCATGCGCTGGCTGCTGTTCTTCTTGCTATTCTCCGCAATTTTTTTCGGCGAATTTGTGCTGCGGGATGTAGAGGTCAACATAGGAAACATCCAGAAAGACGGTTCGGTCCACGTGAGGGAACGCTTTCGCTTTCTGGTGATCGGGGATTATGAAAAATCGTTGTATGAAAGCGGGTTTGATCGGAACGACCTGAGCTTTTGGGCGAGCACCACCGAGATGAGCGAGCTCAAGCTGCATCTGAATACGCAGGTGGTGGACATCCCGGTGGCCGAATTTGCCGTCCGCCCCCAGCCGCTGCGGAACTGCAACAACGCCCTCAATCTCTGCCAGGGGGAGATCACGTTAGAATATAATGCCTATCCCATTTACAACGAGAGCGATGGCATGCCCCTGCCGCGCACCGGCCTTTTTTCCATCGAATCCCCGAAACCCCGTACGACGCGCTACTCGGTGAACCCCGGTGCATTGGCATTCACCACTACCGACCAAGGCGACCCGCGGTTGGAGGAGGATGTACACCTGGTCATCCAACTGCCCCCCCATGGCACCGTCCAGAAGGAAGAGGACTTGAATCCAAAACCAACGGGATTGGAAGACGCACGGTTTCCGGTGACCGCCGAGGAGCTCCGCTGGACGGATATGGTGCTGGTAAAATTTACCGTGGCGTTTGAGGTCGAAGAAAGTTTGGATCAGGAAGTGGTCGAGTTTTTCTCCGACCTTTTTAAGCGGGTAGAACGCCAGTTGCAGGGGGAGCAGGGGATGGCCACGGTCCTGATTTTGCTTCTGTTGCTGGCAGGATATTTCTATTTGCAAAGATTCAAGAGGGGATGAGCATGTACAAGGGAGAAAAGCAGGTGATGGAATATTTACAGGATCGCGCACCGCGGGCGCTTTCCCAGATAGCTGCAGCCACTAAACTGCACATGGACAGCATACGCCGTATCGTGGAGGATCTTAAGGGACGGGGACTGGCGGAGGTAGAGACACAGAGCATGGAGCGGATCATGGTTACGCCGGAATTCACGGAGGCGTATACGCAGCAGACGCTGCCGGAATTCATCGTCTTCCAGTATGCCCAGCGCGGCGCAGCGGTAAAGGATATTCCGGCTGACGCCCGCGCCCTGGGGCTGCTATGGGCCAAGAAGAAGGGGTATATCCAACTGGAGGGAGGCAGACTGGTACCTGTGAAAAAAACCGAGGAAGTAGAAGCCGATAGAAAGCGAATGCTCCAGTCCTACGAGCAATTGCAAAAAAACATACGGATAGATCCGGTTCAACAGGAGGAGCTATATCGGCGGAAATTTATCCGCAAACAGGAGCAGGTAGAGTACAGAGTACGGCGGACGGAAAAACCGTATACCGCGGAACCCCGGTTTGACATCTCGGCACCCGCGGCGGATGCCACGATGGGAAAGGCCCATCCATTACGTCTTTTGCAACAGAAAATCCAGCGTATTTTTTTGGAGATGGGATTTTCGGAGATGGAAGGGTCACTTATGGAAAGCGCCTTCTGGAATTTTGACGCACTTTTTCAGCCCCAGGACCATCCAGCCCGGGATCTGGCGGATACATTTTATATTGAAGGCGAGCAGGCGCTGCAGGGGGAGGCATTGGTGAAACGGGTAAAGGAAGCGCATGAAAAATCGTGGAAATACCGATGGAACGAAAAGGAGGCGCAACGGCAGGTATTGCGAACGCATACCACTGCCCTGAGCGCCCGCTATCTGGCCCGGCTCAGGGACAGGGATCCCCGTAAATTTTTTGCCATTGGCAAGGTATTCCGGAACGAAGCAACCGATTACAAGCATCTTACGGAGTTTTACCAGGTAGAGGGGATCGTGGTATGGGAGAAGGCCACCTTTGGCGATTTGCTGGGGATACTGAAGGAATTCTACCGGAAGCTGGGCTTTGAGAAGATACGTTTCCGGCCTAGTTATTTCCCGTATACCGAACCCAGTCTGGAAGTGGAGATTTATTTTGAGCCCAGACAGCAATGGCTGGAGCTCGGGGGTGCGGGCATCTTCCGTCCGGAAGTATCCGTCCCGCTTTGCGGTCGGTATCCGGTGCTGGCCTGGGGGCTCAGCCTGGAACGACCGCTGCTGCTGCTGCTGGACTTGAAAGATATCCGGGACCTCTATAGAAACGACCTGGATTTCCTACGAAATGCGCAGGTACCGCTATGAGATGGCAGACGATAGGGGGGATAGTTGGCGTAGTGATCCTTTTGGGGGTAGTGGGATTCCTGCTTTGGCTGCCGGGTTCGGCGGCGCCGGAGGAATTGGCCAGCCCGATGCCCAGCCTGACCATAAGCAACTGGGGGCGGGCAGGGGAATACGGCTATCTCACCTATTCTTCCACAGGCCATGGAGAAGCAGTGCTGGTATCATTGAATGAAACGCCACAAACAAGGGTATCCATACTTTCCGAACCGGATGCTATTGGGATCCAGCAGTTTGACGCGTTTGTGGATGGGTTTAGTGCCTTGTACGCATATGGATACGATGTAAACGTGGTAGGCCGATTGAGCGATGTACAGGAGGGCATTTACGTGGTTCCGGCGGGTGCCATGCCCGCCTATGCATTGAGAAGCTTAGATGCCCCCAACGTTACCATGCTATATGTGGGGCATAAGGATTTGATAATCCAGAACGGGATCAAAAACCAAAATTGGTATGATAGCTTGAACGACGAACAACGCCAACGGCTGATAATATATGAAAGCACGTTGGATGAAAGCTATGAAAACAACCGTTCCTTCCTGCTGGAGGATATATTAGAACAGCGGTGGGCACAAGTGGACAGAAAAACGTGGGCATTGTCTCCAGGAAATGGCACGCTTGTGGTCTTCCTCGGCAACGCCACTCACCTTCGCCTGTTTTATTCCTTTTCCACGACCTTTGCACAGAATACAACGCTCTACGATAGCCCTGTACTGTTACCTACAGCCAGGATCAACGCTACGCCGGATTCCGTTTTCCCGGGGGAGAAGGGCGAGATTGCTTTTGCATTGAATGATGCTACCGGAGATGTGTTTTTCCAGGCCGAGCACGATGGGGTATTGACCTACCAGGAACGATTGGGAAGAATTACCGAGCCGCAGCTGTTCTTTTTACGTCCCCAGTTTACCGAACCCGGTGAATACATCCTGCGGGTGGTGGACAGCGTAGGAGAACGGGCTACGGGATGGCTGCACGTAAAGGAATTGAACGTCCGCCTGCAGGAAGTCAGGGGAAACAAGTACGTATTTAATGTGACGTTGGATGGTGCACCGATGGAAAGTGGGCGGATACTGGCGCGATTGAACCATTCCAACATACAACGGGAATACTTCATACAGGACGGCAGCGTCACCATACCAACCCGCCTTCAGCCCGGCGAGAACATTTTTGTGATTCAATGGATGCAGCAGGTCTACTATATCCCTGTTCAGCATGAACAGCAGGGTTTGGTGGATGCATACATCCGCTACGGGATACCGGGGCTGATTATGGTGGCGCTGGTGTTTGCATTGGCGCGGATGGCCCGCCGACCCACGTATAAGATCCGTTTTGGCGATGTAGGACGGGAGATCCGTAAGGACGTAAAACTTACACCGACCAAGGCACTGGCACTGTTCCAGAAGATACCCCTGGAGCAGGGCATCACCGGACCGATAACAGCCAAGGAATTTGCACGGGCACTAAAACAGCATGTTACGGAAGACGCGGAGGTGACCGAAGGAAACGTAGAGGCGATACTAAAAACATTGATGGACAGGGGCGAGGTGGAAAGTTATAGGGGTTACTACCAGCTTCGAAATAAAGGGGATGTACGAAAGAATGTGCTCCGCCGCATGGTACGGGAAACATTGATTGAAAACGGAATCTCGTTCACCATACGGGGCAATGTGATCATTACCCGGGACTTTGAGGTTGGGTTTTTTGGGGACCGGTTTAAGAAAAAGGCGTACCTCCTGATCGAGGATATGCAGGAAAAGGAGGATATCCACAAAAGATTGCCGGAGAAGGAAAATGCGATTATGATATTACAGGAGCAGACCGGGAAAATCGAATTCATTACGATCGATACATTGAAGCAGATTTTATGAGATGGATATGGGCGTTGGTAATGGCAACGGTAGCCTTTGGTGCATTCGCAGAGCCGCCCCACGCCAGTGTGGAAGGGCATAATTTGAATGTGGTAGGTACCACATTATCCTCCACCTATGCCGCAAGTTTAGGAGAGCAATACCCCGGCACCGTGCTGGATCCTTTTTTCTATGCGGACGGGGAAGCGCTGACAATGATGCCCAGCGTGGATCGGCGTATTTCGGCGGAGGAGGATAACCGGTTGGTATGGGTGTGGGCCGCCAGCTATCTGCAGGGGAGGGTGGTGGGGGAAACCGAAGAAAGGCCCTGCCCGGATCAGATCGTGCTGGAATTTTTGGATGGTGGCATGGACGGAAGCATTGCGTTTACTTTTCGGGACGTAATAGAGAGCGTACCGCTGGATGAAACCACCCCTTTCCTTATCGACGTACCGGATACGCTGCCCCTATCCGAATCCAATGGCAGCGAAGTCCTGTATGTGAATCTGGCAGGAACCGTTAGCGCGACATACGATTACATCCTATACCCCAACAATCCCAGCGGAGAGGGGGGAGCATGCGAATGGGGCACGCGGCAGCGCATAGAGGAGTTCGTAGTGAGCAAGGCGTTTGAGGATTATTCCAGTTACACCGTAGAAGCAGGGGAACCGGCCTTTTTCATGGTCCGGCCGCTGCTGAACGAACAATGGTTCCGCAACAACCGTTTTGACAGCATGGTATTTTCGCGGAAACAGTTTTATCTTGGAGAAATGGGGTTGGACGGCACGTTTATCGAGGAAGTCCGTTTCCGTGAATTCGATGTATCCACAGATACATATGGGGTAGAGCATGTGATCGCCCTGCCGCTGAATGCCACGCACGGAGCCAACCACTCCCAGGGCACGTATTCCCCTCCCCTCCTGGGCGAGGAGAACCATGGCTTCCTGCATACATTCAACTTTACCTATGAAGGAAAAGGATGGCACAACCTTACGCTGCGGCTGTATGATGATTTTAACGGTGAATATGTATTTCAAGAGGAAATCCTGAGCCGCGCACTTTCCGCGGATAACAGGACTACGGAAGAGGGACTGCCCATCAATGAAAGCGCCCGGCCCAGCCTGCCGTATGAAGCGCCTTCCGCCACGTTGCCTGTCGTTGTGCTGGGCGGTGCTTTCCTTTTGCTCTTTTTATTAAAATTCCGGCCAAGATGAATTACCGTAATTCTTCGTATGCTAGCTTGAATTTTTCACATAATTGTTTTACTTTTTCCCTGTCCTTCGCACTGGTTTCTTCTTTCAGTACCAGGACTTTTTCCACCGGTTCCACGTTCTTTTCGATAGCCTGCCTGAAAAGCGGTTCATCCAGCGAGGACAGATGGTATTTGGGAAGGATGTGGCCCGCGGCCCATTCGCTTTCTTTAACATATTGGAAAAACTGTTGGGCATAATGGCCTCCGCCCATTCCGAAAAATGTTTTGTATCGTTCGTTCCGTTTAATCGCTTCGCTTATGCCTTTTGCAATGACCTTCCCTGCTTCCGGGTTTCCCCATTCGTTTTCGCTGCTACCCAGTTCCACGTAAAGGATGGGAACGTGGATCGTCGGACCGTGATGGTCAACTTCAATGTTCACGGGCCATCCGATGCTGGAACTGCTGGCCTTTTCTATTTCCAGCAATAGCTGCTTCAATTTGCTTGCATAGGCAACGTTCAGCGTTTTTGGAGTTCCGCCAAACTGGGCTTCGTTCCAGTTTCCGGGAAAATGCACGGTAAACATCGGTGTAGGCTGCTTCATCTTATGCGAGCTGAGGACAAGAATATAATCGGTATCGAAATCCGTGGGAATATCAAGGATGCTTTCACTCTGGCAGTCGATTAATCGTACGTCGCCTTTTTTCCACTCGTGATGGGTTACTTGCTCAAACCCCATGGGAATGAGCTGCTGCGCAATACTGTTGCTTGCAGTCACTTTGGAGCTGAAGACAAGCACAGGCATGATGGGATTTCACCTTCTTCATTTTTATGAAAAATAAAAGAATATAGCGGGAGGTGGATTTGAACCACCGACCTCTGGGTTATGAGCTTCGCCCGAAACTTTTAGGAAAAGTTTCATCAAAACGAATTCGCTAAAAGAATCGTCCAGCGGGAACTCCAGACTCCCCTATCCCGCTAATAAATTAGAATAAACCATCCAATGTTTTAAAAAGGCGCCAGAAAGCTTAAATGTATTGTAACGAAAAGACGCCTAAAAGGGCTAGCAATACATAGCGCAATGTTCTTCCAGCTATGCAACCCAGTAAAAAGCGTTTCCAAGAAATGCCGAGGGTGCCGGCAGCCAAGCCAGCTACGTCAAAGAAGGGATTGGGGATAAAGGCAAGGACAAAAACAGCGAGCAGGCTGTGTTGCCGGATCCATTCTTTGTATTTCTTCAGATATTGGTTGGCGTGGGTGATATCCTTGGCTCCCGAACCGGCAATGTAACCCGTAATTTCCCCCAAGCCGGCGCCTACGCCGCCTACGATGCCGACCAAAACCGGATCCAGGATGGTAGCCATTACGATAACGACAGCCCAGCCCGGGGAAGGGATGAAGATGGTGGCGGCACTTAGCAGGGAAATAACAAATACGCCTAAATACCCCAGTTCCTTGAACCGTTCGATTTCCTGGCTGATCGAAAGAACGAGTAGGACGATGGCAATTGCAAAAACGATTTGCAGGATTCCACTTATATGATTGTCCATGCCTGGCTTACGTTCAAATCAAATATAAAATAGATGGACCTCCGATTGAACGGCGTTCCGTTCAAAACAGTCCATTTTAGCATGTTAGTTTTTGGTGATCTCCAGCTAGGCTGGAGAGCAGTGAACGAAATGTCGTTCACTCAAAACTTTTTCCTAAAAAGGTTCATGGACTCAGGGGGATTTGCGTTTAACCCAACGGTTTTTGGGCCGCCTTTTTATGAAAAAGGCGGACTCGCACCCCCGGCCTCCTGAGTGCAAATCAGGCGCTCTGCTATTACTCAACCTTTTAGCAAATCGGTTTTTGGATAAAACCTTTTTATCTAAAAAGGTTTTCTGAGCTATGAGCCCGTGAAAATACGTTGTGGAAGAGAATGATTTAAAACCAGCAGGGCTTGAAGGAAGCTTTATAATAGTTTTGATGAATAGCATGGTCAGTTAATTTAACAAGGTGAAAACGATGCGGCCAAAACCACTGAACCCCTTCGGTATTCAGGAAGAAGAGGATTGGGAAGAGGAAGACTTTGATGATGAGGAATGGGAAGACCAGGAAGAGGGAGAGGGAGAGGAATTTTAGCTTTTCGGATAACTAATTTTTAAATGCCTTTCAAGATAGTATAGATAGACGGGCCCATAGCTCAGTTTGAAACTTTTAGTAAAAGTTTCCTGCAATGGATAGAGCGACAGCCTTCTATTCCAACTTTTAGAAAAAGTTGGATCAAAACCCGCTTGCTAAAAGGGTGGAGTTGAAAGCTGTAGGCCGAGGGTTCAAACTCGCTTTTTGCCAAAAAGCTCGGCAAAAGGTGGCTTGCTAAAATGAGAATCCCCCTGGGCCCGATTTATAATTCTTTTCTTATTAAAGGATTATTCCTTTGTTTTGCGGGGCGATAGGAATGGATAAAAAAATTCAAGAGATCATCGAACTCATGGAAGGCTTGCTTACCGATACTACGGTCCCCAAGAATATCCGGAAAACACTAACCGAGGCCCGGCAGCGGCTGGAATCTTCTGAGGAACACAACGTTAAAGTGAGCGCTACCATCTATCTTATCGAATCCATCAGCGATGATATTAATATGCCTCCACATGCCCGCACGCAGATCTGGGCCATCATCAGTGCATTGGAAGCAGTAAAAAATTAGCCGGAGATACCCGGGGGAGGATTGCCGTGGGGGAGACGGATAGCCGACGACAAAGATTTTTCAACAAAGGAATACGCATTTCCCTGGAAGCAGAGCAGCTGCTGGGCCAGTTGACAGAACAGGAAACCGACCGGCTTCTTCAAGTTTCCGATCCATTCTTATCCAAGGAAGATGTGGAAAAAATCATCCATTCCCGTCCCGTGGAAGTCCGGACAACGGCTTCTTTTCAGCCGGTGGCCAAGGAATACGACGCGGATATGGAAGTGATCCGTGGCTCCACCCATACCGAACGGACCAAGGGGGAAACCGAAGACTTTATTCAGCATTTCCGCAACCGCTACGAACGGCTGGCTCGGCTGCTTCAGGCATCCCGTTCAAACTACCCGCAGGTGGACATCGCAGACCTCCCCCGGCATGTCGGAGAAAAGGTACGCATTATTGCTATGGTATATGAAAAGCGAATTACCAAGAAAGGCAATCTGTTTTTGGAGGTGGAGGATCTGACGGGACGTGGACGGGTGATCATCTCCAGTTCCCGTGCGAAGGAAAAATTGTTCCAAAAATCCAAGGAGATTGTGCTGGACGATACCATCGCTATATCCGGAAAGGTACTGGAGCCGTACATCATTGCAGAGGAGGTGGAATGGGCGGAGATACCGGTGCTGCGCGAACGCAAGCGGAGCGAACGGGATCTGGCCGCGGTGTATATTTCGGACACCCATTTCGGTTCGCGCTATTTTTTGCATAAATACCTCGACCGTTTCGTGGAATGGATCCGCGGGAAGGGGGAGGCCAGAGAATTGGCGGCCAAGGTGAAATACCTTTTGCTGGCCGGAGACGTGGTAGACGGCGTGGGCGTATATCCCAACCACATCAAGGAATTGAGCGTACCGGATATTTACAAGCAGTATGCCATATTTGACGATTTTATAGAAAAACTGCCCGATCATATTGAAGTGGTAATCATCCCGGGAAACCACGATGCGGTGCGACGGGCCGAACCCATGCCATGGATTGACAAGGACCTCATCCACAGCAAGGTGACCAGCCTGGGCAATCCGGCACGGCTGAAGATCGAGGGACTGAAGCACGTCCTTTACCACGGAACCTCGCTGGATTCCATGATCGCCAACATCCCCAACATGAGCTACACCCACCCGGAGAAGGTCATGGTGGAGTACGTACGGCGGCGCCACCTCTCCCCGATTTACGGGGGCAACCTCATCGTGCCGGCACGGACGGATTTCCTTGTTTTGGAAGAGGAACCGGATATCCTGCACTGCGGCCACGTGCACAAAAACGGCTATGCCAACTACCGCAACACGATTTTGATCAATTCCGGCACCTTCCAGGACCGCACCGATTTCCAGATACGGCAGGGGCACGTCCCTACGCCGGGGATAGTGCCGGTATATGAATTCAAGCATGCCCGGCTGCGCACGCTGGACTTCCGGGGGATATGATGGAGGACTACCTGCAACCGCAACTGACCGCATTGTATGCCGTGGCCCAGCAGGCCCGGCAGCAGGGATGGGATCCGTCCCTGGATGTGGAGGTCAGGATCGCACCGGACGTGGCCGCCCGGGTGGAGAACATCGTAGGGCCACCGGGCATTGCCGCGGTTATCCGCGAGAAAGAGAAGGAGAACATGTCCCGCGAAGACATCGCATTTGAACTGGCCAGACGGATCACGCAGGGGGAATGGGGAACGGATAAGGTAAAGAATATCGAGCAGGCGATACGGACGGCGGTGGGCCTTTTGACCGAGGGAGTATTGGTGGCACCGACCGAGGGGATTTCCGGGATAGCGATAAAGGAGAATGCCGATGGAAGCGATTATCTTGCGGTGTATTACACCGGTCCCATACGGAGCGCAGGCGGAACGGCCATGGCATTGAGCGTGATGATTGCCGATGTCGTCCGGCGGATCGCCAAGGTAGGCGACTACCGTCCCACTGCAACGCAGATTGAGCGGTATGTGGAGGAGGTGAACATCTACGAAGCCCGCATAAGCCATTTGCAGTATAAACCCCCGGATGAGGATGTACGGTTTATTGTTTCCCGTTGTCCGGTGGCCATCTTCGGGGATCCTACCGAAGACGTGGAAGTATCAGCATACCGGGACGTGCCGGGTATCGAAACCAACCGGATTCGGGGAGGGGTACCGCTGGTGCTGTGCGAGGGGATTGCCCAGAAGGCCGGCAAGCTGCTGAAATATTCCAAAAAACTTGCATTGGGCTGGGAATGGCTGGAGAACGTGGTGAAGATTTCAAGATCTGAAAAGACGGTGTTGGAACCACAGGACGGCTATCTGGAGGGGTTAGTGGCCGGACGACCGGTGTTTGCATACCCCTCCC
>Ga0209541_10011109_pt1 | contig 14155 bp, 8 predicted proteins | sample RifCSPlowO2_01_FD_184027 | JGI IMG/M metagenome (GOLD analysis project Ga0209541, IMG submission 184027) | Groundwater microbial communities from Rifle, Colorado - Rifle CSP2_plank lowO2_0.1 (SPAdes) (version 2) | ecosystem: Environmental > Aquatic > Deep subsurface > Groundwater | place: Rifle... | reverse complement strand
CAAGCGGATTCGAACCGCTGACATCTACATTGCAAATGTAGCGCTCTACCAGCTGAGCTATGGGCCCCTATTATTTTGATTATTTACACAAACTGCCTTCTCACCCTATCAAGCTTTGACCTACCAAAACAGCTGTAGGCCATTACTTTGGTTATTTACACAAACTGCCTTCTCACACAGGTAATATAGCAAAATTGCTGCAAAAAACAAGCCCCGCAATAGACCAAAGCCGTTGTATGTAAGCCATATAAATAACATCCAAACGTTTACAAGTTCCCTAAAAACTAGTCTCGATACTCGCTGGGGCTTATACTACGGGGCAAGCATTCTTCCGCCCGCCTTGCCCCTTGAGTACCGTAGGAATATAATAGGTGCATAGGATATCGTTATTAAGTTATTAAGTAAGTAATTATTAAAGTATGCCAAATTCAGCGTTCATGAAGCCGCTTAATGTTAGCCCCGAACTCGTGGCCGTTGTGGGAAGTGGTCCCTTGCCACGATCAGAGGTGGTGAAGAAACTCTGGGTCTATATCAAGAAAAATAACCTTCAGGATCCGACCAACAAGCGCAACATTAATGCCGATGATAACTTGGTGAAAGTATTCGGCGGAAAGAAGACGGTCAACATGTTTGAAATGACGAAGCTCGTTTCAAAGCATCTTTCCTAGAGAGAGTAGCCTGAGATTAAAAAAGAAACCCACCGCAAGGGGTTTCTTTTTTAATCTGCAAACAACAATATTCACTACGGGGCAAACCGGGGAGTGAGCCATTCCCATGTGTATAAAAGTGTTATCATCAAGATCTCGCCCCGGCAAAGAATATTTGACTGCACATAAAATTATATGGGGGTCTACTACTCGGCAAGTGCTAGTCCAATCACATGATCAAAGAATTCCGGCAAGGTCACTTCCCCCGCGCGAAGTGCTTTCGGAAGCAACGATCCTTCGGTGAGCCCCGGAAGCGTGTTGATCTCAAGAACATACATTCCTTTCGGAGACAAAATAAAGTCTGTGCGAGAATAATGTCTTGCTCCAATCGCACGATGCGCTTTTGTTGCTAAACCACGAAGTTCCGCCTCTTCTTCGGGTGTAAAGCGCCCGGGACAGATCTCCTGTGACTCGCCGGAATACTTCGCTTCGTAATCGAAGAACTCATTCGCTCCGGGCGGAATGATCTCGACGGGATGAAGCACGATGTATTCCTCCGCCTGCGTACCGTCGATCACACACACGGTAGCTTCCCTCCCCTCAACATATTCTTCGATCAATACCTCACCATACTGACCTGCATCTACAATCGCGTCACGCAACTCGTCAAAACTACGCACGAGTTTTGTTGCAACCGAGGAACCGCCCGAAACAGGTTTTACGATAACGGGAAGGGGCATATTTTGTACAAGTTCGAACAAAACGTTCTCCGTGTCGTTGGTACCCGTTGCAACAATCCCTTTTGGGGTGCGCAAACCGGCTTCCCTGAATCTCTCTTTCGCAAGCACCTTATGCATGCCAAGAGCGGAACCAAGCACCTCAGAGCCGGTGTACGGGATGCCGAATGTTTCGAACAGCTGCTGCACCTTACCGTCTTCTCCAAAGGCACCGTGGAGCGCGTTCCAGATGACGTCAACATGATGTGCGATTGAGGGAAGGTCGGTGCGCACGCCGTTCATATACCATTCGCCGTGCGTGGAAAGCAAAATATCCACGGGAGCATATTTCTCTCTATTGATGTTCTTGAGTACGCTCTCCCCCGTCTTGAGTGAGATTGCGTATTCGGAGGACGGTCCCCCGCGCACTACTCCAACACGAATATTGCTCATATGCTCTAGTATAACTCGTATTCGCCGGAAAGGTTATCCACCTAACTAAGTTTGTCACGCAACTGACGATGATACGCCACCGCAAAACGGTGTGCCTCTCCATTCGCAATAAGGATCCCCCGCTCATATGATAGTGCAAGCTCCTTGTCGCCCAAGATCGCACGAGGTTTGTGGCGATCGTCCTTTACTACGCTCACCACGGGGATCGCGTAGCCCAATTTGCGGAGCACATTTTCCGCTCTGCGTCTTTGTGCCACCCCACCGTCAACCACAATCAAGTCGGGCATTGGCCACTCTTGGTGTACAAAACGACGGTCGAGCACTTCTTCAAGATGGAGAGTATCGTCAGGCTGTTCAGATGCAACGCGGATCTTGAACTTTCGATACTCAGACTTTTTGGGATATCCCCCCTCGACAACCGTCATAACGCCAACAGTATACTTCCCTGAAATATGGGCAACATCGTACGCTTCAATGCGAGATATTTGCCGTGTTTTCGTGTGGAGACCCATGTACGCACCTTCTTGCGAAGCACGGCGTATATCTTCACGAATAAGTGCAACGTCGTTGATATGTTGCAGAGCAAAGATCGCCCTCTTCGACTCCCCCGCCGCCTCAAACTCAAGCGCTTTTGCATGCACACGCATTGAATGTTTCAATCGCCTTAACAACGTCGCTTTCTTGCCGCTGAAAAAAAGAGCGATTTGACGGATACGTTCTGCGTAATCATCTGCGCTTATCTCGCCGGTACATACTCCCGGGCACAGTCCAATCTGACGATTAAAACACGGGCGTCCCTGTCCAGGTCTACAACCGTCTCGAAACGGAAAAATTTTACGAACGATCTTGAGTGCCTCTTTAAGATTAGTACCCTGCGGAAACGGCCCAAAGACATGTTTGTACATAACCCCATCATGCTCAATACCAAAAAGCATCGTCCGCTCACGGATAGTGAGCACGCACGGGTACGCTTCGTTGGTAATTACCACATAGTTCCAGCTTTTATCATCTTTTTCCTTCGTGTTGTATGCCGGCTGATGCTTTTTTATCAAACTCGCCTCCAAAATGACTGCCTCAAGTACCGAGTCGGTCGTTGCAAATCGTACAGTTTTCGCGATCGTAATCATGTCCACAACGTGTTTCCCGCGCGTATGCAAAAGGTCGTTCGCAAAATAACTGCGCACACGGCCGCGGAGCGAAGTCGCCTTGCCAACATAGAGGATTTTTTTTCCCAACCAATGAACTGATATACACCGGGCTTATCGGGAAGTTTTAGTTTTTTGAGTTTTGAGTACTCCACAAAGAAACTTGATATCTGAATAAACTGACTTTCGCAACGACCGTTTGAGGTACTTCCCTGTATACGACTTTAAATTGTTCGCAGTGTCTTCCGGCGTACCCTTTGCGACCTCATAGGAATCGCCAAAGGCGTTACTATGAGGAAAGCTAAATTTGAAATTATCGTCTCTTGAGCACTCTTTGTAAATATTTTGCAGTATAACTCCGTTTGTTGTTTACAATTTCTTCGGGTGTGCCCTTGGCAACTAATTGCCCGCCGCCGGAGCCGCCATCCGGGCCAATATCAATGACGTAATCCGCAGATTTTATCACATCAAGATTGTGCTCGATCAGAAGGACGGTATTTCCTTTATCGACAAGCGTCTGAAGGATCTCAACCAGCTTTTTCACGTCCTCATAGTGAAGTCCGATAGTCGGTTCATCCAAAAGGTAGATGGTGCGCTGTTGAAATGGGCGATAGAGTTCCGAAGCAATCTTTACCCGCTGTGCTTCACCACCCGAGAGTGTCGTCGCTGATTGTCCGAGTTCAAGATAGCCCAAGCCGACCTCATTCAGTGTCTTCAAACGATCTTCGATCGCGGGAATGTCGCGAAAAAACTCACACGCCTCCTCCACGGTCATTTTCAGCACTTCATAAATGTTCTTCTTTTTGAATTTCACTTCAAGCGTCTCCTTTTGAAAACGTTTGCCTTGGCATACATCGCACAGCACATAAACCGTCGGGAGAAAATGCATCTCGACGGCGATCATGCCGTTCCCTTCGCACGCCTCACAGCGGCCGCCCTTCACGTTAAATGAGAAACGTGATGCCTTCCATCCACGCACGCGGGCTTCTTCCGTCTCGGCGAAAAGATCGCGAATGAAGGTCCATGCCCCGGTATAGGTCGCAGGATTCGATCGCGGAGTACGTCCGATCGGCGATTGATCGATCAATATCGCACGGTGGAGATATTCAGAACCCGTAAACTGGGAACAGTTGTAAGTTTGTGCCGAGCGGTAGCGACGATCAAAACGTGCCTGTAGATTTTTGTAGACTAGCTCGTAGAGAAAGGTTGACTTCCCCGACCCTGAGACACCGGTAATAACGACAAGCCGTCCGAGCGGAATGTCCACATTCATATTATTGATGTTGAAGGCCTTCCCCCCGCGCAACTGGATCTCCCCCTTGTCCTTGACCCTGCGTTTTTCGGGAAGTGGAATTTGTTTATCTTTCCGGAGGTAATCAAGCGTCAGCGACTTCACCTTTTTATCGAGAAGTAGCTCTTCAAGGTAGCCGGAAACCACAATATGGCCGCCATGTACTCCTGCGCCCGGACCGATATCAACGAGATAGTCGGAAGCGAAGATCGTATCCTCATCGTGCTCAACGACGATAATAGTGTTCCCAATGTCGCACAAATTACGAAGTGTTTTAATGAGACGATCATTGTCCTTCTGGTGGAGTCCGATGGTTGGTTCGTCCAGCACATAGAGCGCCCCGACAAGCCGTGAGCCAAGCTGTGACGCGAGACGAATACGCTGTGCTTCACCGCCCGAAAGAGTGTTCGCTCGCCGCCCCAGCGTGAGGTAGCCGATGCCCACATCGAGCATGAACCGAAGCCTGTTTTCAATCTCCTTGATCACCACCGCGGAGATCTGTCGCTCCATGGGGGTCAACACGAGTTTCGCAAAAAAGTTACTCGCCTCTTCGATCGACATGTCTGTGATCTCAACGATGTTCTTCCCACGCGGACATTCCGCTCCTTCTTTTAATTTTCTTTTTTTTGTTGATTCGATTGCGTCCCGGTCGCCGATCGTCACATGAAGTGCCTCCTCACGAAGGCGTTTGCCGCCACAGGTTTCGCATGGTTCATCTCCAAAAAAATGCTTTGTTCCGAGCCCGTTACAGGCCGGGCAAGCACCATAAGGCGAGTTGAACGAAAAAAGCCTAGGTTCAACTTCCGGATACGAAAAACCGTCGTCCGGACAAGCAAACTTTGCCGACATGAGCGTGTCCTCGTCCCCCACTACCATGCGCACGAGCCCTTCCGTCTCGCCAAGCGCACGCTCAACCGCCTCAGCCAAACGCTCACGCACACCCTTTGTGTTGTCACGAAATTCAGAGACAAAAAACTCATCTACCAATATGTCGATGTCGTGTTTTTTCTGCTTCGCGAGAATGATCTGCTCACGAAGGTTCTTTTGTTTTCCATCGACGCGTGCCTTCGCATATCCCTTGCTCAAATAATCATAAAGCAGCTGGTAATATTCACCTTTTCTCCCGCGAACAAGCGGGGCATAAATGCCCACCTTGAGAGTTGAGTACGGCACGCCAAGTACCTCATCTTTGGGCGCATGTTTCCCGATTTCGTCGACACGTTCGAACACGACATTCATGATCTCTTCGTTCGTGAGCCGCTTGATCGGCTTCCCGCAGGTAAGGCAGTGCGGGATACCGACGCGCGCAAAAAGCACACGCAGGTAATCGTAGATCTCGGTGATCGTGGCAACGGTCGAGCGAGGGTTTGATGAATGGGACTTCTGGTCGATGGAAATTGCCGGGGAAAGCCCGAGGATCTCATCGACATCCGGTTTCTGCATTTGATGAAGAAACTGACGTGCATATGCGGAGAGCGACTCGACGTAGCGCCGCTGTCCTTCGGCAAAGATCGTGTCAAAAGCAAGTGAAGACTTCCCCGATCCTGAGAGACCGGTGAACACGATCATCTTGTTGCGCGGCATCTCAACGGTAATATTCTTAAGATTATGCGTCCGCGCACCCCTTACGATGATAGTTTCCTGCGGGCCGGAGGAATTGTGTTTGCGCTCTGTCATAAACAGCCGATTGTAACACGATTTTCATAAAAAAGAAAGCCCCGCCAGGTGCTGGGGGCTACGAGAGATTTCGATTATCAGTACCAACCCGTTGCGGGTGGGTGGGCGATGCGGACTGTCTGAATAACTTGTTTCCATGAGTGAAGTCGGCGGCATGACCACTTGCGAACGGGCTACTACGGGGTATAGTTTGCCTAGAGGTTCTATATGACAGGAGGTTATAAAAAATGACCGGTGAAAAGGGGTTTTTTGTGCCCGGTGAAGTCTCCTTTGATTACCAGCGTGATCGAGGTGACCCGGGAACTTTTCCGTTCGCACGAGGTCTCCATCCTGAGGGGTACCGCACTCGCAAGCCGACTATTCGGCAATTTGCCGGACTTGGACTTGCACCTGATACGAATCAGCGCTTCAAAATGCTTTTGCGGGCGGGCGGCACGGGACTTTCTACGGCTTTTGACTTGCCGACCTTGATGGGACGAGACTCTGATGACCCTCTCTCTCAAGGTCAGGTTGGGTGGGACGGCGTCGCGGTCGACACACTCAAAGATATGGAAGATCTTTTCGACGAAATTCCGATTGATCAGATCACTGTTTCCATGACAATCAACGCTCCGGCGGCAATATTCCTGGCGATGTACGTCGCATTGGCGAACAAACGAAGCATACCGCTTGAAAAACTCGGCGGAACGATGCAAGCGGATATTTTAAAGGAATATGTCGCCCAGAAAGAATGGCGATTCCCTATTGTCCGTGGCCTTGATCTGGTTACCGACATGATCGAATACGCGACAAAGTTTATGCCCAGGTGGAATCCTATTTCTATAAGCGGATACCACATCCGCGAAGCGGGGGCGACGAGCACGGAAGAAGTGGCCTATACGCTTTCGAACGGTGTCGCATGCGTGGAAGAAGCAATGAAACGTGGGATGCCCCTTGAGGAGTTCGCCCCGAGACTTTCGTTCTTCTTTGATGCGCACAATCGCATCTTTGAAGAGGTCGCGAAGCTTCGTGCGGCGCGAATTCTTTGGGCGAGGATCATGCATGGGCAATTCGGTGCAAAAAAAGATTCTCGTGCTTGTTGGTGCAGAATGCATCTCCAAACTGCGGGTTGCACCCTTTCGCGCATAGAACCAGAAAACAATATTGCGCGGGTCACATATCAGCTTCTTACGGCAATGTTGGGTGGCGCGCAAAGTATTCACGCCAATTCATTCGACGAGGTTTTGTGCACCCCGACCGAAGAAGCAGTCAAGATCGCGATCCGTACCCAACAGATCCTTCAATACGAGACGGGCATCTGCGACTATGTCGATCCGCTCGGTGGATCCTATGTGATTGAAAGACTCACGCAAGAAATCGTGAATGACGCTGGTGTGGAGATTTCCCGCATCAACGACATGGGCGGGATGGTCGTCGCGATCGAACAAGGTTACCCGCAGACAAAGATACGGACATCGGCGTTCGCACAGGAAGAAGCATACGAGCGAGGAGAGATCCTGCGAGTCGGAGAGAATATTTTTGGCAAGGATGCAAAAGCGCCTGAACCAAAAAATGTGGTTGTCGAACTCGAAAAACGCCGTGGATATGAAGAGCATCAACTACTGCGTCTCAAGACAGTGCGGGCATCCCGCGACGAACATGCGGTTGGCGCCGCGCTCAGTGCGGTTGGCGTAGCGGCAAGACGTCGCGAGGGTGGTAGCCAGCTCAACATGATGCATGCTCTTATCAACGCCGCGTCTGTGTATGCCACCGTAGGAGAAATGATGAATGTAATGGAACATGCATGGGGAAAATACATGGAACGAGAGATATTCAGCCCGCGTACCGAACAGAAGCTTCCGCGTGAGGCGATCGAAAAATATCATTTGGTGTATCCAATGCGTATTCTTCTTGCAAAAGCGGGACTCGACGGACATGACCGACCGATCTACACCCTCGCCGAGTTATTCAAGGACCTTGGCGCTGAAGTGATCCTCCCGGGACTTCACTGTTCCGCCGAGGATATCGCCAAACGCGCACTTGAGGAAGATGTCGATGTGGTCGGCATCTCAACACACATCGGGGCACCCGTGGTACTGCTCGAGAACATCCAGAAAAAACTCCGTGAAGTCGGTAAGGGTGATGTACTCCTCTTGGGGGGCGGAATCATCCGAGACCACGAACGAGAGGCCCTGGGGGCACTGGGCATCGAACACTTTTTTGCCGGGGACGTTTCCCATGAGAATATTGCACAGGTGCTCTTCAAAGAGTCAAAAAGGCGCATGAGATCAGCGAGACGAAATCGCACCAAGATAACAGAACGGCAACGTCTCTCGCGCTTGATTACCTGTGTCTCAAAAAACCCGAAGCTACTCCCGCGGTACCTAAGCGCAGGCAACCTCCCGAATAAGAGCGCTCATGTCGTTGGCATTACCGGTTCTGCTGCGGCAGGAAAGAGCACGCTGATCGATAAGTTGCTCATCCAGTTGCGTAAAGACGGCCTCTCAATCGTCGTACTTGCCATCGACCCGACGGAAGAACTATCGGGCGGTGCGATACTTGGAGATGTCATACGCATGCGTCAGCACTATGCTGACCCTGGGATATTCCTGCGTAGTCTTGGCTCACGCGGTGCGTCATCGTCCGTAACTCGGTACTTGAAAGAGTCAATTGCCGTAGCAAGGCGCTTCGCTGACGTAATCATTGTGGAGACTGTCGGCGCAGGACAAGCGGATTCCGCATTGAAGTCTTACGTCGACACGTTCGTGTCGCTTCCTGATTCGCGTGGAGATATGGTGAATCTCATCAAGTCCGGACACCATAGACACGCTGACATTCTCGTCGTTAACATGCGAACAGCATCTTCCGAAGAGAAGAACTTCGCGGCGCTCCTCAAGAACTTTGTGGAAGAAAAAGGGGGGTGGACGTCTCCAATATTCTCCGTTAACGCAAAGACTGGAACAGGGGTTCTCGAACTCGTCCGTGATGGACTCTACGCACACAAGAAATTCCTGGGAATTCTCGGGGGGAAATAACAACGAGTTGTTCGAATCATCTGCCGGCCCAACACAAGGGTCGGCATTTTTTTTATTCTTTATTCTTCCTCCTCGTCGGGGTTAAGCAGTAAATCCCTCGTCTGCATGAAGACATCGAGTCCACCACCAAACAGTTCCCACGCTCCTCCCATATAGGGGGTCGCCCCTATCATTATATTCACAACACGATCGGAGTTTTTTTCTCCTGTGTCTGTCGCATGGGATACGGCATTCATAATCCCGATCATGTTATTAACTTCTGCAGCAACCGACCACCCCAATCCAACAACATTCAAAATAACCAACGATTTGTCAAAAACTAAATCCGATTTTTCGTGAAATGGAACGTTCGGGTCCATTAGTTTGGCGCGATTGTCAGGATCAATGAGTCGTACCCCGGGAACAAAAACACCGAATCCGAACCTTAACCAAAAAGACAGCTCTTTTTGAAACAAATATTCTCGCGTGTACTTTTGTGCTAGCTTCGCATGCACCCTACACATACACTCACTCACCCCTCCACACTCGATCTCTGCTTGAATACATCCGATATACGCTCCGGGAACGCTAAAGGCAAAAAATTGATAGCAGTCCCCGCAGAGTCCCCAGTCTCTCGCCTCGGCCACTTTAATACCTGATGAAGATAGCGGCGCAAAAATGACCGTTAGCAACAGGGCTGTCAGCAATATTTTTGAAGAAAAAAGTGGACGCATATTATTTTGTTACGGGCACATCAATGATAGTTGAATTGAGCGGCAGGCCGAACTCGTCCCCATCCCCCTGAACGCTCTTCACCACATAAAGCGTCGCATCGTCTTCATCCTTGGTAATGACGTAAACCTTACCGTTCAACTCTATCGCATCCTCAATATTTGAATTGAGTTTTTCATCTTCTAGGCTTATTGGCGTTGTGACCCACTCATTGCCAACCAATTTGCCCAACCCAAGCGCACCGGCAGCATATAAATTTTTATTCAATACATAAAAAGCATTGATCGGCCCAACATCGTTCGGCCACGAAAGCTGACGCCACTGTCCCTTGTCTTTCACAAACACGCCCCTGTTGGTTCCAAGATAGAGACTTCCGCTAAAACTGATTATCGTATTCACTTCCCCGACTTGTTTTGCCGTTGCCTCCTGTGTGGTGGTAGCATCCGTCACGACAAATAACCCCTGGTCAGACCCGACATAGATGCCGCCTCCTGGGCGCTCAAAATAAAGATTGGGCGATCCATAGTTCTTGTAGGAGGTGAGCTGGACCGGCTTACTGTTGTCCATTTTATATATGCTCGAACCAAGGACCACGTACATTTTTTCATGATAACTCCTAATTTTCATTTTTGTTGAACCCTTGAAGTCCGTCGGGTCAAGAAAGAGTGTCCACGTATTTCCGTCAAGTCGGAAAACTCCGTCAAGCTCTGAGCGGGCATATAACTCCCCGTCATATTCATACAGGGCATCGGTGAGGAGTGATTTGGGGAACTTCCCGGCCTCCACCCAAACATTATTATCCAATCGAAACACCCCGGTAAATTCGCCCTGTGCGTACAACTCACCGTTCACCTCTTTAAACATATCAAAGCCATTACCGAAAGTGCTTTCCTTTTTCTCCATTTTTTCCCATGCATCATTGTTCGTTAGGCGGTAGATTCCCTTACCCGCCGCAGCGTAGAGGGTGCCCTTATGTACAATAAAATCCATGAACGTGCCGTATCCGGTACTCGTTGCCACCACAGCCCCATTTGAAATGCGCATAATCCCACTCGCAGATACATAGAGATTATCATTGTGTGGAAACATTTTCTTAAATGCATATTCAAAAAGTGGGCCGTCAAAACGCTGGAGGGGTTCTAGTGTCAGCTGTTCATTGAAAACCGGATCGAGTGCGAAGGATGTCGCTCGTTCTGTAGAATGTTTTGTGCTCGTACCAACAGCAAACAAAATCTCCGTTTCAAGTGGCACACCCGATGCAAGATCTAAACATACGTGCGCGCTATTTTTGATTAACGAAAGTTGTTTAATAGCAGACACAATGTCCCCGTCAGACACATCTCCGATGATCGGGAATAGCTCGCGAATATCTGCCATGCTCGCATTGTCTGACTTCAGTGAGTATGTAAACAGGACACACGATCGGTCTTCACCTCCGATCGAAACAACCTTTTTCTCTGCATGTATATCCAACAATTCTTTCTCAACCATGGCTTTTAGCCGTTCCAACTGGCCACCCGAAAATTCCTGTATAGCTTCAGCGAGAGCACCGCTCGGAGACATCTTATAACACGGCGGAGCTTTATAGTCTGATGCGAAGTAGCAGGCAAAAGTACCGTCGGAATTCTGGATCAATGAGAGTACTTTGGCGGTATTGAACCAAATATCGCTTTTTCTTTTGCCGTCAGTCTGTTTAACGGAAAGAATTACTCGTTTCACTGTACTTGTTGATGATTCTTCCAGAGTCGAATCATATACTGCCCGATACTTTGCCTGTTTCTGTCGAGTAAGTAACGTGATGAATGCCGATATCGGATCGCCGGAAAGATTGAACTCTTGTTCGCCTTGCGACGGCGCCGCATCTCCAGATCCATTTGGTTGACTGCTGTTTCTTGCTGAAAAATAAAAAATGGATATGGCCACCAACGCGAGCACGCCAATGCTCACGAAGATACTGTGCTTATGTTGATTATAAAGATCTTTTATCACCTCCGTTTATTTATTACTGCTTTTACACAACATCATCCACTTTTTTGCCTTTCTTGTGAAACCAGAACACGCCGCCGCAAATAACCAGCAGTGTAATAATCCAGAATAGGCCGTTGCCATTTTTTGTTTGTTCAGGTTGCTCAGACGAAGCAGAGCCAAGGATGGCAATGCCTGGCGTGCCATCGGACATTGGTTTGAGTTCCATGGCCGCGCCGGTAGCTCGATCAGTGACAGCGACCGCGCCTTCATACACACCGGTTGCTGAGATGTTTTTTGTGGCATCATAGGACACCCAGAAATGTGTACCGCGGACGGCATTCGTCGCAGAAGGAGTAGTGACCTGCATACTGCCTTGATATGTCCCTTGTTCCACTTGCACCTCCACCTCGCCGTCACGCAGGTCAAGGTGGTGTATGAGCGGAGTGCGTGAGCCTTCTTTGCAAGACTCATCAACGAGATTCTGGTCAAAGATAAAGTCGGTGAATGGTTTCGCTTTCACAACGCCTCCGGAACCAAGATGAATCAATATGTCTGAATCCATGCCGGTAAAAATACGAGAACCGGAGGGAATCGGATCGTTTTTTTTCAGCTCATGCCACTCTGTTTCTCCGGGAAGCAGGATGTCAACAGCCTGGCCTTCAGTGCCCCAAACGCTGGCCTGATTTTTAAGCGGATTCGAAATTGATCCAGCCGAATTATCAAATACTTTATTATTGATATCCTTCACTTCGGGTAAATCCGAACTAATGGACATCTGCGTAAGGTCATCCGGAGAAATAAGGTCAATGATAGCGGGATTGTTCGTAAAATATTGCCGTCCCCCAAAATTAATTTCAGGAAACTGCATTGGCGGAGCATCTGCTGAACACTCTTTCTCCGGCATTTTTGCGATGCAGGTATTTTGACAGGCAAGAGAGGAATTTAATAGATCCCGTAGACATTGCATCTCGCTTGGACGAGTGTCGGGTGTAATTATACAATCCTTTGAGGCGGTAACCACGGGACACTCCGCGAAACATTTCGGCCAGTCGATGGGGGTGGGTGCGTCAGACGGAGATGGTGTCGTATCCTCACCACAATCAACCACGCTAAAAATCTCTTCTGCCTTTTGTCTTATGAGTTTCAACATATCGGCTTCGCGATCATGGTTGAATCCCGGATGCCTGTTGCCTGTCGATAGATGATAACCTTCGCCACGATACTCACCGTCACGATACTGACTGTAGCTCGTTACTCCCACCACACAGCTTCCCTTCACAATGTCGATGCTCGCCGTGTGTGTTTTTTGAAACTCTGAACCGTAGAAAAGGGGAGATTTTAAAAGATATAGGGATCCATCAGAAGTTTCGATCGTGTGAGTTTTACGTTCCGGACCAGAAGCATTTATGCTTCTGCGGATGCTCTGTTGTGCGGCTTGAGATGTGTCATAACGTCTAAAACCAAAGCCTCCGATAAAGAGCTTCATGTCTTCTATTTGCTGGACATCGTACTCTACTCCCTCGTTAGTGTGAGAAAAGCCACAGCCAGCAGAGTAAGTATCAATTCCCACACCTCCGATTATAAGCTCCCCTGGAACTTGCTCACCAAACCGCTCAGCGATTTTTTTACAATCTTCTTCTGCGAGAGCGAGAACCTTCTCGTAGGCATCTTGCGCAAATGCGCGTGGCGGCAATAAAATGCCGGCCGACATAATCGTAACCAGAACCATGCCAGACAAACCAATGATCGTGTCGTTCTTCATTTTTGCCGTTTTTTGATCCATAGCGTAATTATAGCCCCTTATTTGTTGCATCGGTTTTTACCCATAAATACAAACATTTATGGGAGTACCGGCTAAAGCTTACTCTTCCTGCGAAGAAAAAACGCTCCGCCACCAATAACGAGTAGTGCAGCAAGAAGAAGCCACCATGTTAGGCCCATTGATTTTTCTTGTATAGGTGGCATCACGAATACGCGCAAGGTCTTATCTTTTGTCGGCGTAAGGAGGGTGTGGGTGCCACGCGACAAGTCATCAACCGCGACTTCTCCCTCGTATACTCCGACCACCCCAAGCGCTTTCTTTTCATCGTATGAAACCCAAAAATGCGTACCTCGGACAGAGGTGACCGATTGTGGTGTTCTCACTTGACCACTCACTTGATAGGTTTTTTTATCCACGCGGACTTCAACGTCACCCGTGCGGAGATCAAGGTCGGTTACAAATTCCCCTTTGACTGTAGCGTCAGCAATCCCTTTTTTATCAAAAGTGATATCAGTAAATGCAAGCACTTTCACTATGCCAAAACCGGGAAGGCTTACCAGAAGATGGTCATCCATGCCGGTAAATATTCTCGCACCCGGCGGAATAGCGTCACCTTTTTTGAGAGTCACCCACTCATCGCTTCCAGCTATCTGCATTTGAGGCTCTCCCTCAATAGTATCGGCACTGATTGGTTTTCCTGCTTCGTAATTTTCTAATATAATTCTCAAATTTTCACTAGTTTGTTCAGAAATTGTCGGTGGACGTTTCAGA
>Ga0209541_10011108_pt1 | contig 14156 bp, 13 predicted proteins | sample RifCSPlowO2_01_FD_184027 | JGI IMG/M metagenome (GOLD analysis project Ga0209541, IMG submission 184027) | Groundwater microbial communities from Rifle, Colorado - Rifle CSP2_plank lowO2_0.1 (SPAdes) (version 2) | ecosystem: Environmental > Aquatic > Deep subsurface > Groundwater | place... | reverse complement strand
CCCGTTTCAGTATCTTCGTCATAAAAAACATCCACATCACAATTTCCTGAACCAACATTATTAAAACAAATCCTCACGCTGTTTGCAGGACAATCTGGGAAAACGTAAAGATTTTCTTGCTGAATATTATTCACATCTCTTTTAATTTTGCTAATATCAGTTGCAAAACAATAATTTTTCTCGCTGGATGTCAAAACAATAATGTCAGCAACTTTAAACGGCGAATTAAATGGCCTGAAAAATAAAAAAAATTTCTTGCCTTCCACTGTTTCATCAGAAAAAACATATTTAGCCTTAAAACGAACTTCCACACTTTCATCAGTCCATTTTCCTAGAGATTTCATCGACGTTGAAATCAACTGATTTCCAAAAACCCCATTTTCATCACAAGAAATATGAATTCGAGTTTCCGACGGTGTTGTCATCGGCGTTGAAGAAGAAGTCTCTGCACCAATTTCAAACGGATTCAAAAGAACTCCGATATGTTTCGCAGTTTCAGTATCAATTTGCGTCTGTTTAATTCCAATAAACTTCGTTGAAATATAAATCGCAAGCGCCAAAATAAAAATTCCCGCAATTATTGCAAACAACCAACCAAAAGAAATTTGTAAATAACCTTTTTTGTTCATCTCAAAATTGCGCGCTTCGTTTCATTTCGCGCGTTATTAATTTAGTGCTAACTTCAAAATCCAAAAGAATTTTTGTGTAACTAACCCCTATCTTTTCGATTATATCTGCTTTTTTTATTAACATTTTATTTATTTTCGCCGAGGCGAACTATTTTAATCCACATCTTAAAGAGGATTTATTCTTTCATTTCAGGCCTTTTCAATAATTACCAGCGGATTTCCTTCATTTTTTTTAAGATAAACTTGAACGCCATTGCCGTCTTCATTTTCAATGCAATAAGGGTTATTTGATTTTGTTATTTCATTAATATCAATGTTCTTTATTTCGACAGCATTCACACCATTACTGGAATACTCTGGATAAAAAAACAAATTTTCCTTTCCATCAAAATAAACTTCCATTGTTTCATAAACATCAGCATTTCCACTTCCTCGTCGGCAATTTGCTGTTCCACACCCATAATCAATAAAACAAACCTGCTTTATTTTTCCAGAAAATTTATAATTTCCTGGAGATGAATCATAACCCCCAGAACTTCTATACACTTCATTAACATCCTCCTGCAATCTATTAATTTCTCCACGAATCTTAACCAACTCGCTCGTTTCCAAGACTTTCTTAATTGCGTAAAAAGCCAACGCCAAAAAAATTATAATTAAAAAAATTGAGAAAATCATTCCAAACGACAATTGCATCTGGCATTTTTTATCAGCTCTTTTCATAAATAATTAAGAAAAAGAAAGCTTATAAAATTTTGTTATTCATCACTTAAGCAAACAAATATTTATTAAACTCTTTATTCAGTTTAGCCCATGTCAACAAAATATAAATTCAATTTAGGTTATCATGGGGATATCTGTTTGGATATTGGAGAGAGTTGTCTAAATCTTGGATATAATTATTCTACAGAGTTACCATTTGTTCCGTGGCTTCATAATCTTCAAGTTTCTGGAAAAAACATATTTACTGAATTAAATTATAATACAAGAGAAAAAATAGAACTGGATGAAGAGTCAAGAGAATTTTTAGGAAGATTAGTCTCTTCTTCAAGAAAATTTCCCCTAAAGATAGACGAGTTTAATAAGGAGTTAGGTCTTCTTGATATAGGGTTTATTTATGCAGGCAATAATAGAATTGTCTATGAATGGCAACTAAAAGAAAATGGTTTGCTTGTTTTATGCCTACAAGAGAACCCTATTTTAGAACTTTTTCCAGAAGAAAGCCTACAATTTGCTTCAGATTATCTTGATTTCCAAAACGTCGAAGACAGACTAATTGTTTCAAGAGAAAAGGTTCAAGGAATTATTAGAATATTAAGAACAAAATAATTACTCACCCTATAAACTTAGCACGCAGGCTCGTGAATAAATTAATAATAACTAAATTTATCTAACCTTGCAAAGCAAGCAAATTATTCCAAAGCAAAAGGCCTCGCCACAATACTGCAGGCATTCGGCAATGGCTGGTTTCCAAATTCATCCATACACTTAATGAAGTAATTAATATTTACATTCCACTCAACATAATGCTGGTCGTCATTCTCCCCGCTAATTGTCAATCGTGTTCCGTCTGCAAATAAATAATTACATGTGTCTCTGCTATAAACACATTCTGCTGGCTCATTTGTAAGAATTCTCAAATGATTTTCTGAATCATGATAAATTCTCGTTATGATTGGCGCTTCGTTGTCTGATTCAACTGTAAATGAAATTTCGTCAGTGTCAGTGTTTCCTCCAAGGTCAACACACTTAACAAAATACTGATAATCTCCTTCTGGTAAAAACAATGGCTGGCTGTGTTCATGGTTATCATAACTTCTATCTGTATTAAACAAAGTATAATCATCGTCGTCTCCTGTAGTAGAAAAATAACAATTAGAAGCTCCTTCATTAAATCCTGCAGATGTAGCCGCTTTTAAATTCACTTCAACAACATTTGTAGAATCTCGAATTGTTCCATTAGGCGAAACATCGTCGATAACAAGTGGCTGTGTTCCCATTATTGTAAATTCGTGGCTTTGCGTATTTGGATTTCTATCTTCTATTGGTTTGCCTGGCAAGTCCAAACATCTGAAATAATAAATATTCTCTTCCCTATTTCTTATTCCTGTTAATATACTTGAACATCTATACAACATTTGCGCATTCATTTCAAACACATTGTTACTGCAAGACATCTGGTTTTCCATTTCAGAATAATCTTGATCTAATCGGCTCCATCTGCAATCAGCAGGCTCATTTACATAAAGTGAAATGTTTACTGAAGTAGTATTGAATGCAACTGGCATATTGTTAAGCAAGTTTGTATTAACAATTAATGGCGGAGTTGTATCTGGTCCTTTATCAACACAGAACTGGAACACAAACTCACCTTCATTTGGATTTCCGTTTGCATCTTCACATGCAACATACAATTCATATTCCTCGTTGTTATTAATATTTAATTCTCCTTCTTCTGTTGCGCCAGGTCCAGGCAGGCTTAATGTTTGAGTATGGTTCCTCAACAATAAACTACTTCCTCCAAAATAAAATCTCATATCTTCAAATGGTTTTCGTCCTCCAACACCCTCGCTGTCTAAATAATCCAGTTTGCATTTCGCAGGCTCATTTACAGTAACACCAAAACTAAATGGTGTAAACGCCTTAATACATTTACTCTCTGTCTGGCTTGATTTAATAAAAGTTCCTCTGTCAGGAGGATTCTTTGTATTGTCAGGTTCATAACTATAATCAGGAAGCAATGCACCTTCCCACGGCGAAACAACAGGTGGACCAACATCCTTACGATTAATCCAAACACATTCCTCATCTTCTGTTCCAGCATTAACTATTTCACATCCTTGTCCTAAACTTCGACACTGATATTGACTGCAAGGCAAAATTCCCTGCTTATTACATTCACCACATTTTTCTCCACGAGCCTGCGAATCCCAAGGTAAGCATTCAAATCTAACAATTTCTGTTTTCTCTTTTTTATTCATTAATAAAAATATAGCAAGAGCGACGCCGCCACCAATTAAGAAACTTCCAAGCCCTCCAACTCCAAACATTGTATTTGCTAATCTACCAACAAAAAACCCTGCACCTATCGCAGCACCCGCAGCATTTCTTGTTGCTTGATTATCTGTTAAGAAATAAGCAGCCCCATACGCAATTCCTCCTGCAGTTACTCCCCATGCAGCACTTGAAACCAAAGAATCCATTGTTCCGGCATTTGATAATGAGCCACCACTTGTTCCTGATTCATTAAAACCATAAATATTTCCTAGAACACTTCCCAAACCACCTTTCTTAGCTGAAGGAGTTTCTGTTTCTCCAGATGTTGCTTTTTTAGCTACTTCAGTAAGTTTACCTCCACTATTAACAACTACTCCCGTCGCTAATGCACCAACTCCTGCTAAAGTTCCTTGTGCAACAGCATTAACTACTGGTTTTGCTTTATCATCTTGCTCTGCACTAACAACCCCAACACTACTAATTAAATAAGCAAAAGCAAAAGTCGCAACTATCAAAATCATAATCTCACTTGACGCAATAACTATTTTTCCTCTTTTATCCATTTTTCTCTTTAGTATATTTTAATATCTTTTTTAGTTCTGTCTTAAGCTGAGGAATTTTATTTTGGAGAACATCCCACAAAAGCAAGGGATTTATTTTGAAGTATGCATGACTTATTACATTTCTAAAATCAATTAAACTTTTTATTTCATTTTTATAATCTCCCCACAAATTTAATGGAATCTTTTTTAATGATTCGCCAATGATTTGCATTCTCATAGAATTAGAATCAATAGCATCTTGATTTTTTGAAAAAGATTCAATTGACATACCTTTGATTGAATTTCCTATATTCACCATTGCTCTTTCAATATCACTAATATATAGATTATATTTTAACATATTTTACCTCTTTTTTGATATAGTTAAGTTCAGGTTTTAAATCACTCTCAATAACTAAATCCACTTTTCTCTTTGTAATTTTTTCGAGTAAATAAAACACTTTCATATAATTGTCAAACGTTAAATCATCAAACTCTATTAATATATCCACATCACTATTTTTTTTCTGTTTATTTTTTAAAAAAGAACCAAATAATCCAATTTTATTTACACCACTTATTTTCAATGCATCTTTCTCACTCTTTATTTTTTTTATTATTTGACTTTTTGTTACCATTTTATTTCTCTTTTATTCATCATCTTAATCCTTCACTCTTTCACTCGAAACTCTATATCCTGTATTATAACCTTGAACCCCAATAAAGTTCTTTTTATTTCCACAGTCGCCGATTGCTGTGCATAAATTATTTTGCTCCAATTCCCAATCATCTTCCAAGCACTCGCAATTTTCTTTACATTCCCAATCACTAAATGTCCCCTTTTCATATTTGACAATACATTCTTTATTTGCTAAAGCGCAAAGTGATTGAGCATCTCCTTGCTCCCAATAATTAAACCCAGGCGCAATTAAAGGCAGACACGCTCCGTTTGTATCTTCTTCTGTTTCAATTCTTCTGTTTGCTTCATCTAAAGGATCATTAATTGCACTGCCTGTAATTGGCGAAGCAGCGAATGGCGGAGTTTCAGCATTAAATGTCGCGTCTCTTACAGCAACATCTGAAGGAGCTTCTTGTCTTTCAGCAGCAAGCTTAATTCCAGGAAACCATTGACAATCCCGTTTATCAATATTCTCACAATCTATTCTGCTAGTTTGGCTAAAACAATCTTGCCACATGTTTGCTCTGCACGCCGCAACTTTGAAATCATTTACAGATGATTGCAAACAAACTTCCTGCCTAAAATCAGCGCACGGCTCGACAGTAACATCTCCATTATAACACAACATTCTAAAATGTCTTGAACCAGGAAGTGACTTATCAATCCCTTTAGAATCAGCGCACCATGTCTCACCATGCTGATAAGTTTCACCTTCGAAATCACAACTCAAATCTCTGCAAACATAATCTCCATAATTCGGACGAACATCGTCGCCTTCTCCTCGGTTGTATGTCTTACAAGTGCTTCCTAAAAAATAATCGCAATTCCCGCAAGTCGCAGACGCACTTCCAACATTAGCAGAACCAACCCCGCAGCTTTCAGATACAGGAACTATCTTGCTCCAATAAACTTGATCATCATATCTGCTGGCGTCATAAATATTTGCCAAGTTCCCGCAAGTGTCTGTGAAATAAACTTCATCTCTTCCTTCAACACAAGTTGTTGTCGCAGACGGCCCGCAATTTGTTCCTAATGTTTCATCTGAACATAAAAAATCTGGATGAAAAGTAACACTTGATTCTTCGTTAACACTATCAGTTCCTTTCAAATCCGTGCAGTCTTTTTGCGTCGTGAACTTACAAAGCTTCTCAAACTCAAATTCATAAACACAAGCGCCTTTCACATCAGATGTTACAGATGCAATACATTCAACTTCGCTGGTTATGTCACTTCTAAAATCAGTTTCTAATCCATAATTCGCAGACAATTTTTTGCATCTTTGTTGTGTTACAAAAGCTGCCTGGTCATTTAAAGCACAGCAACCCAAATTACATTGTGGCGGCGTCTCTCCATTATCCTCAATCCAAACACCGCCATTATTATTGCAAACTCTTTCCGGCGTGTTCTTACTGCAAGTTCCTTGAATAGAATCAACACAATATCCTAAATCACAATAAGAAGCAGCACTGCAAGAAGTTGGAAGAGTTCTAAAAGCACTCCCTGTCACAGAATCAATTGAAGTATCACAGCTATCTAATGGCGCGTTCTGGCACCAAGCCCCGCTCTTTAATTTTTCACAGCAATAAGAAACTTCTTGCGAAGCAACTAAATTTAGAGAGAATAAAATTCCAAATACAATAAAGATTCCAAGTACCATCTCTTTTTTATTTCTCATTTTTTATTAAATTCCTCCAATGAATTAATATTGATACTATTAAACCAAAAGCAGAAACTATTATTTGTGAAATGTTGAAACAAGCAGTATTTATTAAACTCACTGTTAATAAAAACAGAATTACAAAGTTTAGTGCATTTCCAAACCATGTTAACAATTCATCCTCCATTTCATTTTAAATCAATGTTTTAATTATCTCCATTATTAATAATATCATTGCTGCAATTCCTAATGCCCATAATATTCCATCTAATATTTTTTTAGTCCTCTTTTTCATTTAAAATTGGACGCTTCGCGTCATTAATTTATTGTTAATCCTTAAATTCTGAAAATAATTTGTTTTACTAACTGCAACATCATTCCTCACCATCTTTTCTTTTTTTATTATCATTTTTTTATTCTCGCCCGAGGCAGCAAATTTTTAAGCTCCTATTCCATATCCAGGCGGCCAAGCCATGCTTCTCGACGCAAACTGAAATATTCCTTTTTTATCTCTATTTGACAAAATATAAATTGTAGTGCCGTCTGTTTGTTTATACTTTTCAACTTTTAAATCAGGATAAATATTCATATATATTGTTGTTTCAGCGCCGCCCAATTCTGTTTCATATCCTAATATACTTGTAGCAATTCCGACATGTTCATAAAGATTATTATCCAAGATTATCTTTAATCTATCAATAGTATTCGAAGCACCATCTTTGCTGATTGTTAAATCCCTATTAAACTGAATAAAAATTCTTTGCGGCAGCAGCTCTGCAGTTGTCTGCCCGCTTGTAATACTAATTGCATAACCCTGCTTTTCATATTCGCTTTTTAATGCATCAAAACAAAACTGCTCTTTTTCTCTAATGCCTTTCACAATTTCTTCTTCAACATGTTTATACAAAACAGGTTGTTGCATAACACATTTTTCATAATAAGCTTCAGCATAACAAAGATACTCAACTTTATTTCCTCCATATATAAAAAAATGCTCTGGCTCTAAACTTCCTCCCTGCATTGAAACATTTGCTACAACACTATCAACAGTTTTTTCAAGACAATTTCTAATAAAACTTTCTGGACTAACCGATGGCGTTCCCCCGACAATGCCCTTAATCTGTGGCCAATAAACATAAATTAAAATCGCCGCAACTACAACAATAATCGCCACTATAACAAATATAGTAATCTGTCCTCTTTTTTTCATATTCATTTTAAGATATTTGAATTTATAAAGTTTTTACTTCTATATATTACCAACAGGACTAACCTGAATAGCACATTCTCCATTAACATTTCCGAAAATGTCCTCACATTTAATATAATAAACAAGTCCTTCTGTCCATGGCGCATGATGACTAACATCCAAAACATTTGTCATGCTATGAATATTTTTTCCTTCTACACCTTCATCTTTAATATCAAATCTACAATCATTATTTGAATAATAACATTTAGCTTCTTCATTAGTTATAATTTCCAAACCATTTCGATGCAGTACTCTCACGACTTGCGGCGGCTCGGAATCAACTCTAATTGAAAAATTCGTTTCATTATAAGCAACATTGCCAACAGTATCGACGCACATAAAATAAAGTTTGTGCTGTCCCTGCGTATATTGCAAACCGGTTTGTCTGTGAGAATCAGCCAACGAATGTTGGAATCTGACCATTCCATTTTCAAAACCTCTCTGGCTCAATGAACATTGCGCAACACCATTATCAACTCCGCCCGAAGTTGTTATCTCTGCATCAATTAAAATTATTGGTTCAAATCCCCGCACAATTTCACCTTGAGGCGAAACAGAATCAATCGACAAAGCATTTTCAGTCACAATCAATTTATATTCATAACCGCTCATCGGGTTTCTTGTTCCTTCCAATATATTGTCTTCGTCATCAAGCCACGGCTGATCTTTGCATTTAAACCAAAAATTATTTTCTCCATGAGTTAAATTTTCTATTCTTCCAAAACAAGGATAACCTCCTGCAGTAACTTCATCAGCATAATGAGAACAGCTTAAATTATAATACATTTCTTCGTAAGGTAAATTTTCATAATCAAAATTACATTCAGCAGGCTCGTTCAAATTCATTATAATATTTACATTTGTTACATTCATTCTTAACGACGCTCCATTCGACGGATAAACAGATTCAACTCGCGGAGCAGTCAAGTCAGGCCCGGCATCAACACACAAATCAACTAAGTAAGATCTAGTATTTTGATTACCCTGTATGTCTTGGCATTTGAAATATAATTTTTCTGCTCCAATCATTTCGATAATATCTCCTTCTAAATCTCTTACATCCAAACTATCTAAACTCGGCATTTGAATTTCAAAAGTATGATTAAAACTATATTTAGTATCTATATCACTAAATTCCATTTCATCATAAGTCATATCCGAGCTAATTCCATATTTGCATTGCGCAACCTCGTCAGTATCTAAATCAAATTCGACAAAAGTAAACTCTGGAATACAACCACCATTTTCTTGTCTAATATCAACTCTTTCATTTACAATTTCATTTTCAAATTTGTAACCTGTTTCAACACTTCCTGCACTAATTATTGGAGGTGTTACATCGTCTGGATTTATTTCTTCACAACGCGCAAATTTCGAATCTTCATTTACTAAAATACACGCTTGTCCTAATGATGCACATCTATATTCTGTGCAGGGAAATAAATCATTATCATTGCACTCATCACAATTATCTCCTCCTGGAGGAGCTTCCCATGAATTACATTTAAACTCAACATATATTTTCTTAATATCTCCCCACCCCAAAATCTTAGCAATTGCTACAATAATTACTACAACAATAATTGCCCAAATAAAAGCAGTAAATGCAACTTGCAATCCTGTTACAAATGCACTTGTACCGCCGCTCCAAAAAGTAGTTGCTCCAAGTAATCCAGAAACACCACCCACCAACATTCCCCCAACAACAGCTGCCACTGCTGCATCTCCCTGCAAACCAAAAAACTTAACAGCCATAAATCCAACTGTAGCACCAATTCCAAGCCCGCTTAATGCTCCAAGAAAACTTAATCCTTGCGACGCTGCTGCTGGCGCTATTTGTCCCGGTGCAACTTGCGCAGAATATGTTGTTCCAGCCCACCCAAATGAATTTGCAGTATAAACCATTGGAGCATTTGCTGCAGTACTTCCTGCTCCAGCTCCGAGAAAACCAATAACTTTTCCAACAATTCCAATTGCTCCGGCATAAGTTCCAATTTGTCTTAACAAAGCAAGAGTTTGATTTCTATAAAGTTCCTCGTCGCCGCCTTCAAAATTTAAAGGAATTCCCGACGCATTTACTATATCACTTAAATTAGGAGTAATAGCACGTTGTCCTGGAACAGGAACATTGTACTGGCTTATTTTTTCAATATAAGCTTGAGTTAATCTTGGTGATCTTTTAATTTGATAATTCTCACTCAACTCGCCGACATAATTAACACTCGCACCGCAATCTCCAATTGACATGCATAAATCATTCATCTTGTCTGCAAAACCAGCTTTTGTACAATCTTCATTCGCAACCCATTTCCAACTTCCAGTAATTGTCTTTTGTTTAATCGCAGTGCAAGTCCGGCTTGCAATTGAACACAATTCGTCAGAGAGCGTTCTTTCCTCTGCATTTAAATCAAAACCGCGGGGATATCGCGGAACACAAATATCAAATTTAAATTTATCTGCAGCGTCTATATTTTTAACAAAACAATCCACATTTGAATTGCATTGTTCAATCATTTTATTAATTGATTCTTGTCTTGCCGCATCTTCTTCTTCGCCGCTGTCACCTTCAGTTTCCTGGAAATTATAATTTAAACACTCTATTGCTTCATTTACTTTGCATGTCGCAATTGAAAAATCATTTCCTGATTCATCATTAATAATACTTTCAGCACAAATTTGCCCTCGATAATCCGCGCACGGTTCAACCCGAACTTCGCCGTCAATGCAAATTCTTTTCCAATGCCTGCTTCCTGGCGTGTCTTTTCCATCGCCGATAACACCGTCATACACACACCAGCTTTCATGATTTAATCTCGGAACATCTCCTGTTTCTTTGCTTGCAGGACAATTTAAATCCTTGCAAATATTTCCTCCTTCAGATTCACCGCAAAAACTTCCTAAATACCGATTGCAATTTCCGCAAGTCGACGAGCCGGAATTGCCGTTAGTAGAATCACTGCCGCAGCTGTTTTCTTTAGAAACTATATCATTCCAATATGAAACTGTTGCAGAATCACTCTCGTCAAAAACCATATCAGCGTCATAAATATTTGCAATATTATTGCACGAATCAACAAAATAAATTTCATCTCTTCCTTCAACACAGGTTGTCTGTTCAGTTGGCATACATGTTGTATTCAATATTTGATCAGTGCATAATTTGTTTGGAGCAAGACTTCCGCCATTTTGTGTGCATTGCTCTCCTGTCATAAAAGAACATCCTTTGCTTCCGTCATTTCTCAAGAATACGCATGCACCTCGAACTAATTTCTGAACTTCAGCAATGCACTCATATTCTGTTTTTATTTCTGAATTAAATGGGTCTCCTTCATATGCATCTCCTGCCCTGAAATTACATGCTTGTCTTGTTTCATAAAATGCATTACCATCAAGAATACAACAGCCTTTAACACAAGGATTATCTGCAATATTTAAATCAACACAGCTTTTATCATTTTCAGAATCTCCAACAAACCTCACATTTTCTCCAAAACATTTTCTTGGCGTGGACATTGGCGTGCATGTTCCAAAATCGTCGTCGATGCAACAGCCTAAATTACATTCACTAGTCGCTTCACAACTCGTTGATAAATATGGCACCGCACAAATTTCATCTATTTCTGTGTTTACTGTCATTTGGCATGTCGCGCCTTCGTTTGTTAAAGGGCAGCAATACGATGCTATTTCACCGGTTAATTCAATTCCATTTTCTTCCAAGATTTCTTGCGCCGCAACATTTGGGATTAAATTTAGATTTCTTGCTAAAGAACCAAAAAGCAAAACCACATTGTCTAAAAAACCGTCGCTGTCATTTTCATTTAATTTATCATAAACCCCAGACTTTTCTAATGCCCCTATATTTTCATGAATAATATATGCAAACGCAAAAGTCGCAGCTACGAGAATCAAAATCTGCGTTATTGCCATCGAACCTTTTTTATTTATCATTTTATCAATTTTCGCCGAGGCGAACTATTTATCCTAATCCCGGAGGAATCACACAACCTCTAATTGCAAACCTGAAAACCTCCTCGGTATTTTTTTCTTTCACTGTATATATAATAGAAGAATCACCTGTCCTAAACATTTCAATATCATAGTTTGGATAAAGCAGCATAAAACCATTTTGATCAAAATTGCAATACCAAGATTCTTGGCTTAAAATTTCTTGAACAACAACTGCAAGATCAAAAAACCTGCTCGGCATAATAACTCTAAATTCATCAATCTCATAAGCTTCATCCCCCTTGCTGTATTCAACCTGATTTGTTATATCTAAAATAACTCTGCCGCGGACAAATTCAACTTCAAATTCCATATCACGCATTGAAACAGTAAAATCCCTGCTCTCAAGACTTTCTTGCAATTCATCAAAACAATTTTCAACATCATCAATTAAATCATCATGAATTTCTTGCTTTAAATGCCGAATCAACAAAGGCTCTTGATTAACACATCTTTCATAACTATTTTGAGAATAGCATAAATATGAAACATTAGCACCGTCGTAAAAAATACTTAATTTATTTTCAACATAACCTCCTTGGATCCCAATCACTCTCAACGATTCTTCAAATTCTTTTTCAAGACATAAATCCAAAAACGAATCAGGATCAGTCGCAACCACTCCGCTTGGCGTATCGGGTTTTATTTCTTTTCTCAGAGAGAAAAATAATAATATAATCATGACAATTAATAATCCAATAATGATGAACATCGTTACTTGCGAGCGTTTTTGTGATAAGGGTGTAAGTGTGGGTTGGTGGGCAAAAACGCGAGTTGCTCGACGATTTTCATTTTTCATTTAAATTTCTCCTTAAGTAATTTAATTGCTTCTTCAATAACATGAGATTTATTTCTAAAGTTAGAATTATTCATTATTTCATCAATGAATTTCTGAGTTTCTTTGTTGATTGTCGCAGACACCCTCACCTTCTTTTTTACCATAGTATTACTTTGTATTACTAAATATATTTTATATGATATAGTAATACTTTAATTTAAGTAAAATAAGTTATTTAAATGTTTTGTGAACATTAAATTAAGTTGTTAACTTAATATTCTTTGAGGTCAAATAAGTATATCATTATTTGGATTATCTAAAATATTTAACTATAAAATTTGCCGACTTCGTCGGATTATATTAACTATTAATAATAATGCAAACAAAGTGAACACAATTTGAATTTATTTAAACTTTTTAGATGTTAAGTTATATGGTTTACTTTATATTTAATAAAAGATTAAGAATTAAAATTGACTTTTTCCAGCTAAAAGTAAATCAATATCTATTCCTAAACTAGCAAGTTGAATAAGATTAGGTTTACACGCTGGAAACATTGGTGCTTCGTGAGCACCTTGATAAAAGGGACTTCGAGGATCGTCTGTTGATATTTCTTCTGGAGGATTAGGGTTTTCTCTTCTATAATTTTCAACACAACCTCTCATAAACTCGTAAACTTTTTCTTCATCCATGTTAATTATTGGAATTAAAGCTTTTTATTTATTTCTATATTTTAGTATACAATCAGTCTTCCGTCTCCACTCTCGGCGCAAGAATAAAAGTCAATTCCATCTTTTCATTTTTAAAATCAATTCGCAAAGGATGGTCGCTGGCAAATTTTAAAATTGACTTTTCAACAAGCTTCGCACCTTTCATAAATTTCTGCAAATATTCTAAACTATATCGGGACTTGCAATCTTCAGCCTCTATCTTTGCTTCGTCTCCGCTAAACTCACTTCGGGCAGAATTCAAACTCTTTGCTTCAATAATAAACTTTCCATCTTTAACAATAAAAGAACAAGCATCGCTAACAACAAGACAATCTTCAATACTATCAACAAGGTCAATCGAATTCATTTCAATCCTTGACGCAAACTCCAAATTAGGAATTTCTTTTTCTTCTGATTCAATCTCAATCAATGCAAGAATAAAATTCCTCTTAATCCTGTCTTGAATTCCAATTTCCAAAGTATTATCTTTTTTTTCTAAAATCAATGTGCTTTTCGTACTGCATCTTTTTAAAATAGATTTTAAATTGTCAAGATTAACGCCAATCACATCATTTCCTGCTTCAAACTGGCTAAATGCAGATTTAGGTATCTTAAAGCCAACTAAACTCACATTCGCAGGATCCATTGCAGTAATACTCAAGCCATACTCGCTAATCTTTATTCTGACATCAGTAACAAGTTCAGATATAATTTCAACTACACGCGACAGCAACTGCGGATTCTCAAGTTTAACTAACATCTTTTAAAAAATATGAGGAGATTTTTAAGGTTTGTTGTGGTGAAGAATTTGTCGAATAATTCACACAACCGAAAAATAGTTGAGAGCTAGATACTTCACTTTATTAGTAAAGAGGTGTTGTATGAAGCTCTCATATTGGAAAAGGTA
>Ga0209541_10011107_pt1 | contig 14156 bp, 8 predicted proteins | sample RifCSPlowO2_01_FD_184027 | JGI IMG/M metagenome (GOLD analysis project Ga0209541, IMG submission 184027) | Groundwater microbial communities from Rifle, Colorado - Rifle CSP2_plank lowO2_0.1 (SPAdes) (version 2) | ecosystem: Environmental > Aquatic > Deep subsurface > Groundwater | place: Rifle... | reverse complement strand
ATTACCTCTTGCCAAGGAGTATTCAACATCGGTTTCAGATATGGCAGGTCATCTTTAAGGTTACCGGACTTGCCGGCATCCGCGCAATAACTCAAAGAATAATTTATATATGGCGTTGGCAATGCCGTGCCGTCAAATTTACCGGCAAATTCGCCGCCATTAATAAACCCGCTCTTATTCTCGTCTTTGCCAAAACTCATGCCATCCTCAAACGGATAAAACTTGCGCGGCGGCCATGGATTCTCGCAAAAATTCGCTTCCAGCCAAGTAATGCCGGTAAATATTTTGCCGATATGATTGTCTTCAAAGCTGGCGTCCTCCGTCACTTCAGCGTTTGCTACTGCCGGCAAAGAACCTTCAATGTTTGTTGAAGCAATAACAATAGATGGCTCTGTAACATCCGAACCTGGAGGAGAGGGTATATCAAAAATTTCATTGGCCTGCGGCTGCCAATCCCATTCCCAATTATACACTGGCGATATCGGAACAATCTTTTGCTCGCTGACGCTGTGGGCAGTTGCCTTAAATGATGTGGATGTCGCCGGTACTGTGAATAAATATTGATCCGGCGCGACAGTAACTTCTTTCAACTTGCAAATCTCCGAACCGGTTTTGAAAACAAACTTATCAATCAGTTTACTGCCACCGGGCGCCGGTGTTGGATTTCTGATGCCGACTCCGTTTACATCTTTAACTCCGTCGTTCCCGCCCTTTAAAATTACGGCGATTTCCGTGTTCGCGGGCAATAAAGTGTTTAAATAAACCGAAACCGTAGAGGTGGTGAAAGCAAAACCATCTTTTGTTATTGTTGTCTCATAAGTAACTTCCGGCGTCGCGGTAATCGCTCCACTGCACCACACTTTTGATGACGGCAATATTTTAAGAAGAGCCAACGCGTCAGAACCGAATAATCTCGCTAACAATCCCTTTAGCCACTGCCATGCTTTCTGCCAAAAACCGTTTTCAGATGGCTGGCCATCATAAGCCAAAGCGGCGATTATATATAATTCAGTAACATCCTGCTCGCTGGTATCCGCGCAATTATAACCAACCGAGTGGCCATGCGCGATAATTAAATTTCCAGGCAAAGAATCTTTGTCAATATAGCTGTTGAATTTGGCGTCAATATAAGAATTGCGGCATACCAATTTGTTATCGCTAATCCCCGCGCTATCCGCCGGATATTCTTCCATGCGGTAAGAACGTTCATAACAGCAAGAATTAGTTGCCACGCCCCACTTGCTGGTATTTTCATTACCTGATTTTGGACAATCATTATATTTAAATCCTACATAAGGCAACAACTCTTTAAATCCGCATTTCAGCGCGTAATCCCCGCTGCCGCCAACCGGTGAATTTAATTTTACAAACTCGCTTTTTTGATTCAAATAAGACACCGCGCTCGCGTCCACTTCAGTTTTCTGTTCTTTGGAAATCGGATCAACCGCGCCTTTGCCAATCGCGGTAACTAATTGCACCGGATTTTCATCTTTGCCGGCTAACGCTTTAACATCCGCCTCGCAAGATTGATACTCGCCAATGCCGGTAACACCATCTCCGCAAAGAGACGGCGCGCTATATGTAACAGACGAACCGGTCAAATGGCAATTATTCGTGTCGCAACCCTCTGCCCCCGCGGCGCAATACAATCCGCCATCCGTCGCTTTCGCCACAAAATCTTTGATATCGCACAAAGAAAGTGTTAAACAACTGTTTGAACAATAATTTCCCGGATTGTTAACTGTTATAGCCGCTTGATCGCCGTAATCCCATTTTTTATTATTATTTATGTCCTTCCTCAAGATTAACTGGACGTTTTGCTGAGAATCAACAACAATCTCGCACTCTTCGCCCGTTTCCAGCATCTTATTGCCGCAAACACTGGCGGCGCCGACGCAAGCATTTTTTAATTCATTTTTATTTGCTTCCAGTTCTTCCTTGGTTTTTGTTAAACACCACCCCTCGGCTAAATTTGTGCCGGTGTGCAAACATTTGTCGCTACAGCCGATTTTAGAATTCGGATCAGCAATGTCGCAATCTTCGCCCGGACCGACAACACCGCTGTCGCAAACTGGCGAACCAATGCCTTCATACGCGCCTGTCCACGTGCATTCTTTTGTGCAATTTATTATCCCCTCTTTTTTCGGATCGCACTCTTCCCCTTTTTGCCATTCAACTTTTCCATCACCGCAAGTGTTCGGATCTTTGTTTCCTGGACGCAGGCAATTAGAAGTACAACTTACGCCAACTGTTTCCGGAACCTCTTGATTGCCGGCACCTTTCCAAATCATTGCCAAGTCGCAGTCCTCTCCGGGTTCAACCTTGCCATTTCCGCATAAAGGCGGCGGAGTCTGATCTTTTGTAATATCACTGCCGGTTAGCAAACAACCCAAATTACACCCCTCAACCGGAGAAGCCGGAGATTTGAATTTAGTAACTGACGCGACATTCTTATCCTTTGTCCCCCATGCCCAGCCATAACCCCAAGGATTAAATTCTTGCCCAAATGTGGCGCACTGGTCCGGCTTGCCGCGCGGGATCACGGTGTATGGTTGTTTCTGGCCGACAGACCACGCGGTAAACGGATCCGGAAATACTTCCACCTTATCTATGACGCAAGGCGTCGCGTCATTTTTAGTTTTAAATTTGCCGACGAAATCTTCTTTCATTGTCTTGCCCGCGGAGCCGTCCGGCTGGGGGTCATAACCGCCTTTGGCGCGCACATTGGCTTTAACTGTAACGCGATACCATATGTTTGGTTTGAGAGATTTCTGCGGCGAAAACCGAGCGATATATGGGGTGGAATTGTCGGTTTTGTTTAAAACTACATCGCCAATGATTTTCTGGCAAGTTTCATCCTCGCATTCCTGCAACAGAAAATTCTTCTGGTCGTAGTCCGGCTTGTACATTTCCACATTAAATTTGAATCCAATGCCGCTGTTAATGCACGCCTCCTGGCAATTCGGCCACCATTCCACCACTTCCGGGTCGTACAAGCTGATTTGCAGAGTGCTGGTGGCGGTGATTGATTGATTAAAATTATCTCCGGCCATCAACTTGACTAAATATTTTTCTATCGTGCCGTACAACAAGCTCGGCGGCACTGCCGACAGATAACCGCCAAAACTCAAATTGGCTTTTTTGAAACTGACGACATCCTCCGGTTCCATTTCTACGACTGTCTTCTTCTTTGCGACGACTATTCCGCTCTTTGCGTCAAGCAAAGATAATTCGCCACCGATTTTTGTTACCCGATAATTACCGGATTTACCATCTACGTAACTTTGTTTGTGGTTCACAGTGTTGTAACCATCAGAAAACAAAAAGGTGCGTTCTTTCGTTCCATATTCATATTGTTTTTCTACGATATAAACTTGGCTAAAAAGACTTTTTGCCAAAATATACCTGTTCATCACCCAAACATTCACCTGCTTGCCGGCTTTGGTTTCTTTCTTTAAAGTAAAACCCGCAGTGGAAGTGCTCACGTCATCCAAAATATATTTTATGTCAATCTCATAATTATCTTTCAAAATATAATCATCAAATTTTAATTCTTTTATTTTAATCACATCAGTGGTGGTCGCGACCGTCAGACCATCTTTCTTGCCGACTAAAGCCAGAAAGTCCGACTGTTCGCTGACCATCGCGACTTTGTCTATGCTCGCGGTAATTTCCGCTTTATCCGGTCCTGTGTCGCTTTTGGCAATAACTTCCGCGCGGCTGTCTATGTAATCAAAAGAAGGCGATTTTTTAACGCTTGCCAATTTTTCATCATCAACCGGCACGCCCCACTTCCAGCCAAGACCATCCACCTGCATCACTATGCATTCCTGGCTGCCCTTGCCCCAAAGGAAATAATACAGAGGATGGATAGGAACGCTATTGGATGGATAAGCTGGATCTAAAATCAACCCTAACAAGTGCGCAGTGTAGGTCGGTGGAATAATCCCCGCTCCTTTCAAAGTGCACATTTCATCGCCGGTTCTAAAACTAAAACAATACGCTGTGCCAACGCCGCAAGGTTTTGTCGCTTGCAACTTCTCATTTAATACCACTTTCGCCCCGGTTCCGGAATCAAAACTGTGATTTGATTCTATTTTATCGGACAACTCAATTTGATACCAAGTGAACGACGACATGTCCGGCTGGCTGGCCGCGGGCTTGCGCAAAATTTTTAAAACATGTGCCGCCGGCTCGTATTTAAACTCAAAATCATCCGCCGGCGCCTGCTCTTTTTTCTCCTTGCAATCAATCGCGATACCGCTTCCGCCGCATTTAAACACTTTAACTGTGTCGCTGTTCAAGGTCGTCTCATTCATCGCGACATTAAATTTCAAAGCAATAGTCGCGTTAAGGCATGACTCTTTTCCCTTGCTCCACAAAACCGATGGCACCGGCGATGGAAACGGGACATTTTCATTGGTCTTGTTCCAATCAATCTCATTGCACTCTTCCATTACTTGCGGCAAAATTGGAATGACGCCGGTGGTGAAACGCCACACATACCCGCCGACCCTTTCTTCATCCCCGCAAACATAATTAGACAACTTCCAAATACCGTTGTCCGGGCCTTTAACCGCGCAACATTGATAGCCGCTTGCTGTCATAGCATCAATTAAAGTTTTGTTGGCTGTCTGGCAATTATCAACAGTATACTTAACGCCATTACTGAACTTGTCATCAATACCGACCTTAATCGGACCGGATTGCATGCTTTTACCGCTCTCCACCGGTATCTGCACCTTTAAAATATGCGTTCCCTCTTGATTAATCTCCTCATCCGCCTCATCGCCGCTTAACCACGTGTTTATGTCTTTAACAGACGCGCCGTTCTGCCAAAAATAATTTTCATGCGGATTTTTAAAATTAATGCCATAAATATCTAAAAATTCCCCCGTCGGTTTCGGCGCCGGTCCGGAGTTTGGTTGAATTTTGCAAATTCCCGGCGCCGGCTTGCCGGAAATAACGCCAAATTTGTCCTGCCCATCGCTCGCCACTTCCCATTCATTTTCCAAAATCAATTGATAATTTTTAATTCCCGCTTCCAACGGCACTTGCGCGATTACTTGCGTCGGCGTCCAATTAATTCCGCACTCGCCGGGCAAAGTGGTATTGAGTTGAACGCACTCGACGCCGCCGTCTTTAACGCAATTTTTAGCGTCGCTCAAACTTGACGCCAAATAAATTTCGCCCGGTTTGTAACCAAAACCCTTACCGGAAATAGTTACTAAACTGCCGGGCGTCGCTGATTCCGGATCAATCTGTTCAATCACTGGAATTTTATCTTCCGCGCTTGAAGAATCAATCGTGAACGGCACGCCATTGCTCGCTTCAGCTCCGACTTTGGCGTAAACCGCAACCTTGCCATTGGCCATGTTGTTCGGCACTTTGGTAGTAATAAGTTTATCAGTCCAATCACCGCTCGCAACCGAAGCCTGAAGACCTTTGTCTAATTGTTTGGTTTGCTGGTCAAGAACACCGCCAAAATATATCCCGCTGTCCGCGCCTGTTCCCAAAGCATCTCCCATTGCTTTTACCGCGGCGCCAGGCGGCCCAAAAGTCGCGCCGGCCGGAATCACCCCTTCGCCGACTGTCTTCACACTGCACAAACCCGGACGTTTGATGTTATTTTTTTCAAACAAACCATTACCGCCGGGTTTTGGGCCGAACGCGTCATGGCTGTAATCCAATAGCGGCAAATCAACCGTTGAATCAAACCGAGTTAAACGAATCGCGCTGTTGGAACTAAGCGGTAAATCATCATCGCTCGGCACAGCGACAATCACCCAATCATCAGTCCAAATATCCTCGCCCTCGCAATCAACCGGAAACGCTTTTTGCCACTTATCCGTGTCATCAATTTTACCGTCATGATTGTCATCGTACGCAAATTCTATCGTGCCATCGTCATCGCCGAAATAATTTCCAACTATTGTAATCCAATTTCCTGCCGCGCCATTCAGCGGATAAACATCCAAAATTTTCGGCTGAGCGACGCACACTCCGTTACTGCACTGGCTGGAATCGCATTCCCAATCTTCCGAACAAGTGTCACCTGTTCCTTTTTGTTCTCCTAAAACATAGGCTGTTTCAACTTTCGCGCTGTTATGATCAATATCCCACGCCTCAACTTCTAAAAAGTAGTGTGTGAGTTTTTCCGGATTTTTAGCTGTTAATAATGGATAAATAAATTGATATGGGTTCGCTTCCAGCGCGTCAGAACCATGCTTAACGGTTGGGCCATCATAAAAACTGAATACCTGCTCTTTGTTGCCGCCGGCAACTTCTTTGCTAATTTTAAAATTAAGATAACCAAACCCGCTGTTATCGCTAACATTCGTCTCCACAGCGTAAACTTTGCCGGAAGTAAGCGCCTGATCCGGCTCGGTTGAACCATTAATCTTGATTGACGACAAAGCTGGCGGTGTTATATCTTTCACTTTCTCATCAGATTCTGGCACTTTAAATTTTCCGCCGAGCGGAAAATCCCCGCAACTCGTTTTTTCCGTCACGACCAAACCATCTTGGCTTTCCAAATTATCCGCCACCTTTACTTCATAATCACCGCCGTTTAAACATGGCGCGCCATCTTCGCAAGTTTCGTTGCCGATTTTATAATTCGCCTGAACGCCAATCTGATCTCCGCTCTTATTATCACCCAAAAATTCATAATCAAATTTATCACTTACATCTTGACCGCCAAGATTAACACCGAACACTGTTGCCGCGTCACCGGCTTTTATGTTTTTGTTAAATAACGCCCTCACCGCCACATTATGCATACCGGTGCTATCAGTAACCGGTGTGATGCTTTTTGCGTAAAAAACAGTGTCATCTTTACAACAAAATTGATTCGCCGGATATTGAGTGCAAAAATCATTAAACTCTTCCGCTTGGCACAACTCCGGGTGTAATAGCGCGTATTCCTCATCAAGACATGCCTGCTGTGTCGTTGTATCAAACATGCCTGTGGCTTCACCTAATTTATTGAGAATAAATTGCACTAAGGCGAGTGATGATAGAATTATCACCAATCCAATCACACCATTGGTCAGAGCTTTTTTGGCAGTTAAAATCTTTTCTTCCTCGCCGGCGGATGTCATGTACATAAATCCGCCGTACAGCATCACGCCCAACGCGATAATGCCAAGCAATCCCAAAACCGCGCGAATTATTTTCGCGATTGTGATTCTGATGTCCTGTCCGCCAAGCCCTGTCCCTTCCGCTACCGGCTTAAGGCCAAAATTCAGTTGCGCGTCTTGCGCGAAAACCGAAGCCGCGAACGCCAAAATACCGATCGCCGCCAATGCAACCACCACTATCAATAATATTTTTCGCTTTGATCCTGATAACATAGCTGTTGGGTTTGTCTGTCATTGCGAGCCCCGTCGCCGCGGGGCGAAGCAATCCATCGTTAATTTTTCTTTGGGATAAACACGACTGGATTGCTTCGTCGGCAGACGAACGTCTGCCTCCTCGCAATGACAGAGCCGCAATTCTTTCTTTAATTTTAAGTTTTACTGACTAATTGATTTTTGAAACTCCACACACTTCGCCACATCCGGCTGGAAAATATTCACCGCCTTGTCATTTGTCTGAACACATCCGGTATCCTTCGCGCTGTCATTCGCGCTGTCAGCGATAACTTTCACGCAGGTATCAGGAATTACCAAAGGCGCGCCATCATCGTTATATTCTGTAATTAAACACTCCGGAGACTCGCCAGCGTTTTCCATCATCGGCCCGTAACCTGGATACAGGCAAGTTTGGTTTAAACTCTTAACCGCGCTGGGAATTTTCGGGAAATAAAAATAGTCAACGCCATTCGCGCCGTATTCGCGGTGTTTGAGTTCAGCATAAGTTTTATCGCCTTTTGTCTCTGAACGGCGATAAAACCAAAAATCAATCCACTTGCCTTCCACGTTGGCTTCCGGATGTTCTTCCAATCCGATGCTGTCCAACGTATAAATCCACATCGGACGGCTGAAAGTAATCTGCGTGAAAGCATTTTTGCCAACTCCGCCGGCGTCCAATCCCGGCGCTACTTTATTGACATACGGCGATTTGCGGTCAATTTCGTTTTTAACCGTAAAATCCCACCAATAATTATCCGGCGCTTTTTCCGGTTCACCGATTAAATGCAAATCTCCGTCAACACCTTTAATACCGCCGTTCGGCTGGCCATCCGGAATATTATCTTCGTCGCCATCAAGCGCGTTGCCAGACATATCCATGATGCCGCTGAATGGATTGGCTTCAAAAGTTTTTTTATCAATCAGACTTCCTGTGCGGGATAGAATTGTCAGATCTTCTTTACAATTTTTATCAGTAAACTTGCAGTTAATCTGCAGACAATACATCGTGTCGCCGCAACTATTTTCGCCGCATTCTTCGTTAGGAACAAATTCAGCGGTGGCGTAACCGTTTGACAATTTCCACTCTCCGCTCACAGCGGTACTGCCGAAGATAGTGTTCGTAAAGTCGCCATCTTTTTTCAATAAACCCTGAACCATTGTCGGATCCATGGCCTCGCTAAAATTAATCTGAATAATCGTATTGCGCGGAATCACGCCCTTTATTTCCGGATAAGTGCTCTTGATGAATGGCGGATCAAAATCAAAAGTGGTGTCAGTCTGAAAATTCCAGGTGTAATATTTATAATGCTGGCCGTCAAACGCGCCAACTTTGTCTTCTAACTTTTTAATGCTATCATTTTTCTTTTTAATATCATTTGTCAGCCACACCGTGTACCAAACATCTTGCAAACTATCGCCAATCGGTTCAAATGGCTTGAACACAAAAGTATAAGCGTTTTTCGCATCACCGTCTTCATACACAGTCATGGCCGCGGCTGGCGTCAATTTTTTCTCTTCCAACTCGGAAGCGAAAATCTCCACATTGCCGGTCAGTAGATGGTCGCAATCTTTCTCCCAGCCAAACTGCCACGCCGGATCCTCCGGTTTGCTGGCAATACAATCGCCATAATACGGCGTCTTATTATTGTCGTCGCATACGACCGGAAGCCCTTTTTCTCCCCAACAAGTGTTGTTATCGTTGGAAATAATTGAAGCTGGCTCAATCGGTTCCGCGAAAGTTACCACAATCTTGGTATTGCGCTTAACCCCGATCTGGTCTTTTTCCGGATAATGGTCTTTAATAATCTTACCCAACGCACCACTGCCGGCGAAAGTCTCTATTTTTGGCTTGCTGGTTGAGTCAGAACCAAACATGCCGGTCGCCTGCCCCAACGCGTTCAAAACATACTGCACAATCGCCAAAGAGGACAGAATAATTGCCAAACCGATTACCCCGTTAATCATGATTTTTTTGCCATAGACCACCTTCTCCTCGTCTCCGCCGGCAGTCATGATGGTATACCCGGCGTAAATCATGATAACAACCGCGATCACCCCGAGCAAACCCAAAACCGCGCGAATAATCCGCGCGATTATGATTCTGATGTCGGTTGAAGCCAGACCGATATTTTGTTCAACCGGCTGAAGGCCGAAATTCAACTCGCCCTGCGCGTAAACCGCGGCGCCGGCAAACAAAAAAGCCGCCAAAAATAAAACCAATAGAACTTTGGCGGACTTCCCAGCGCGTAAATTGTGTAAAATCCTTGGAAGCATGGAACCGAGGATTAGGGTGAATTTCCAATTTTCAATTTAAAATTTTCAAACAATTTTTAATTTTACAATTTTTTAATTGCCTATCAATTCACTCCTTGAAAATTAAATCATTGAAAATTGTCCCGACTTTGTCGAGGATGCTCGATGAAATCGGCATTTTAAAATTAAAAATTAGAAATTAAAAATTCATCTGCCATCTCCCTATCTCAATTTATCTCCGCTATCTCAATCTTCCAGTCACCATCTCCCTCACCCTCCCACCATCGGCTCGCCCCGCAACCTGTTTCATCACCGCCCCGATTATCTTTCCGGTATCGCCGGCCGTAACCGCGCCCATTCCGCCAATTGTTTGTTCAACAATCTTTTGCAATTCATCATCAGACATCTGGGCCGGTAAATATTTTTCCAACAAATCAATCTCCATTTTATTTTTATCAACCAAATCTTGCCGATTAGACGCGGTAAAATCCTGCAAAACGTCTTTTAATTGTTTAATTTGCCGCGCGACGATTTGCTGAATTTCCGCGTCGTTCAAATCTTTCTTTTTATCAATCTCCTCGTTGCGGACAGCGGACCAAAGAAAACGCAAGACAGACAACTCTTCAGAGTTGCCGTCTTTCAGCGCGGTCTTTTGCGCCGCTAAAATATCGTCACGCATGGCCATATTTTATTTCCGATTACCAGACTGCCGATGAGCGCCAAACGCTTCTTCTTCCGGAGGCAGCTTGCCGACTTTGCGCAGATATTCCATTTTGGATCGCATTTTTAAGCGATTGATGGTGTTTTTACGGTTTTCGTTCTTGCTCTTTTTCTCCTCAAAAAACTGAATTTTCCTCGCCTGAATCAACTTGCCCGATGAGAGCCAACGCCGCTTTACGCGCCGCATAAACGCCTCAAATGATTCGCCTTTTCTTCGTTTTATCTCCGACACAATTTTTTCACCTCCTCTGGTGAATTAACGCCCGGCGATCTCACGCCAGACAAGATTATTTAATTAATGTTATTTTACTGTAAAAACCTTCATTTGTCAAATAACCCAAGTCTTAAAGTCAAAAAGTCTTTAAAGTCCTTAAAGTTTGTCTCAGCTTTATGGACTTTATGACTTTATGGACTTTTAAACTCTCGTTTTTTTCTCAAGTTCGCTCTTCAACTTCTTTTGGTCAACAATCTCCTGAATCCCGGATTCCATATCGCGGATAATAATCGTGCCATCCTGAACTTCCTTTTGCCCCAAAATCAAAGTGTAAGCAACACCGAACTTATCTGCTAATTCCAACTGCGCCTTAAGCGCTGTTTTGCCAAGACTGTGATGCAGAACAACTCCGTCGCGACGCAAATCTTCAATCATCTTCAATGTCCGCCTGCGCGCCTGTTCTCCCAAGTGGGCAAAAAATACCCCGCCAACCGGTTTTTCAACTTTATCTTTATTTTCCTCGGCCTTGCGGCGCAAAATTGTCATTACTCTCTCAACACCTAACGCAAAACCGCAGGCTGGTGTCGGCGGGCCGCCAAGCTCGCCAACTAACAAGTCGTAGCGTCCGCCGCCGCACAATGCGCTCTGCTGTCCTTCTACCACACTATCCTCATAAATTTCAAACACGGTTTCCGTGTAATAATCCAGACCGCGCACCAACGTCGGTTTTAAAGTGTATGGCGCTTCCAACTCATCTAAAAATTCCAGCACTTTCATAAAATAATTTTTTGACGCCTCGGACAACCAATCAACAATCTGCGGAGCTTCTTCCAAAGTCGGACGGCATGATTCATTCTTGCAGTCCAATGCCCGCAACGGATTGCGAGTGATTCTCTTTTTGCAATCTTCGCATAAATAACTGCGCTTTATCCGCAAATAACCGGTCAACTCCACCAAATAATTCTGCCGATCTTCCGGCGTGCCGATGCTGTTCATTTGCACGGTAGTTTCTATCCCCAAATCGCGCAAAAAATTGTAAGCCACGACAATCAATTCCGCGTCAACCGCGGGATCATGCGCCCCGAAACTTTCGCAGTTAAATTGGTGCAGTTGGCGGTAACGCCCGGCTTGCGGACGATCATGCCTAAACAACTGGCCGAATGACCATAGTTTTACCGGTTGTGGCAAAGTGTGCATGCCGTGACTGATATACGCGCGAACCGCGCCGGCAGTAAATTCCGGCCGCATTCCGACTCGCGTGCCGTCGCGATCTTCAAACACATACATTTCTTTGTCAATTATATCTGTCCCGCGTCCGATGGAACGGATAAACAAAGAAGCTTCCTCTAAAACCGGAGTTTCCAAATAACCGAATCCATATGCTTCGGCAATGCCTTCCGCGGTATGATAAATCTTTTTCCAATGCGGCCAATCCTTTGGCAAAACATCTTTCATGCCACGCAAAAGCGAAGGCAATTTTCCTTTTGGCCCTTTTACTATCAACTGCTCTTCTTCCTCTGAAAGCGCGGCTGGAATCGGCCTCTTTTCTTCTTGAATAATTTTTTTGACCGACACTTCCGCTCGTTTTTTCGTAATGCTTTTTGCTGTCTTTTTAATTTTTTTCATGTGTTTTTTTAGCATAAATAAACAACATTAATTTTAGAGCTCATACCGCGGAGCGCTAAATGCGGCCGCTCTGGTAAACGGCCACCCGCGCAACCACGCTCTACCGACTATTTCGTCTTTGCTAATCGGACCAAAACGCCTTGAATCATAACTTGCTCCGCGATTATCGCCTAAAACAAAATACTCATCCGTTCCCAGTGTTTGGTCAACATTGCCATAGGTGGTTTTTTCCAAATATGTTTCCGGCAATACTGTCCCCTGCGGAAATTCATCATTATAAATAATAATTTTATCGTCGCTTATTTTCACTCGCTCGCCGGGCAAGCCAACAATTCTTTTTAAATAATAATCTTTGCCTCCGTTTGGAGCTTTAAAAACAACTACTTCGCCTCTTTCTGGTTCGCGCAAACGATAACTTAACTCATCAATAATTAAATAATCTTTTTCATAAAAATTCGGCTCCATGGATTGCCCGCGCACATAAAACGGTTTAAACAAAAAATACCGCACCAAGCCGATTGTTACGCCGGCTAAAATCACAATTTTAATCAATTCCAAAAAAAACAAACCGGCCGAAGCCAAAAAACTTCTCTCTCGCTCGCCCACGACTTTTTTGTCTAAATCCAACGGTTCTTTTTCTAACATAAAATTTTCCTCCTAATGCTGACAAAAGAAGTTATCCACTGGTTACAGTATATAACAAAAACTGGAAAAAAGCAAATAAAAAACCGTTTGGAAACGATTATTTAAAATTTTAGTAATGGGGAGGGGCGACACTCGTTGAGTATCGCCCCAGAACAGCCGTTCGCGTACGTCCTACTTGGACTTGCCCAAACCTTTCGGCTTCGGCGCATCCTTCGGCGGACACTCCTGTCCTTTGGCCTTGACTGCGATCTTGGTGATCTTCTGGCCGTCCATGACGCTCTTGCACTTGGACATGACGCACCTCCTAATTGAGCAGCTGGTATGATTGCCCTACTTGGACTACCCGACCTGCTGCAAGATACTAAAGTTGTTTTCGCCGTCAGGAAAAGAAGAAATCGCGTCTACCTCGCGGTAGGTTTCCACAATTTCCTCCAACAACTGAGACGAAAGGTTGTTGATGATGTTCCGAGCCCGATGCTCAAAGTCTGTAAGCGAGCCGCGCTCTTCAATTCTCCGAATGTGCAGACAGTCTCGATGTAACGCCCACACTATTATACCACCTAACTTTGTTTCCAGTCCAATTGGATAGATGTGGCAGGCAAGTGGTCGATTTTGATAGATGCTACACCTGCGACTGTCGGTGCACAACTGACTGCACGGCGGATACCGAACCGACATATCCGGCTGCCCTTGAGCAGTTGCGGGAAACGAATGGATGAATGTCGGTCCGTTGTTGACTTGCACTAACGGGACGCCGCGTTCATACAGCCGTTCCGCTTCCTTCTTGAGCAACCAGACGTAGCCCATGCAGTCGGGGTCCTGACAGTCACGGCAGTCTTGCTCAATGCCTCGATAGAGTTCATCGAACGCGTCGTAGAGTTGCGGCAGAGTTTCAATCTCACGGAGCGGCATGGTGCACCTCCCCGATGAGATCAAGCGCGTTCACCTGAAGCATCTTGCTGACGAAGAGACGCGTCTCGTGCTCCTCGATCCGCTCGATGAATCTCGCAACAAGCGCCTGCTCGTTGATGACGGCTTCACTCTGAATGGCTTGCGCCATCTCAAGCGCTGTCTCGTCGAGCTTCACCGTCTGGTAACGAGTAACCAGAAACTTCTCCGGGTACCGCGTGGTGATCCTCATATACCGGTTCGGCCGGAAAATCCGGTAGCTAGCCGGGTTCATTTCGGTGGGCTTACGATGCTGTACCTTCGCCACCAGTTCGGCGACGGGTTTGGAAAGCCCGCGGACCGCGTAGTCGATACAGAACTTGTTGGAACAGTTCGAATCAACCTTGCAGCCGCCCGTGCAGTCGAGCAACAGTTCGCATGACTTGCACGGTTCG
>Ga0209541_10011106_pt1 | contig 14157 bp, 13 predicted proteins | sample RifCSPlowO2_01_FD_184027 | JGI IMG/M metagenome (GOLD analysis project Ga0209541, IMG submission 184027) | Groundwater microbial communities from Rifle, Colorado - Rifle CSP2_plank lowO2_0.1 (SPAdes) (version 2) | ecosystem: Environmental > Aquatic > Deep subsurface > Groundwater | place... | reverse complement strand
CTTTTATATTTAATCTTTAATTTTTTATATTGTTACTGCATACAACCAAATCCGGCTACTCCACTAATAACTGTTTGATGCTGAGGTGTGTTTTGAATATCCCAGCCGACTACGATAAATCTGTCTAAGAAGTATCTTGCCCCTGATTGAAGCATTGATACAACCCCGTCTCCATTTGAATTAACCTGCTGAAAAACATTGAATATACCCGGATGGACGCTCCCTGAACCTAAGTTAATAAACATAACACAACCTGTAAGGCTCTGCGCCCCACTCGAATGTTGCTGCATTGCTGTAGGACTGTAAGGAATAAATTTATAGCCGGGAGGATTAGTCTTCCACCAATTTAAAAGATTGGCTCCGCTTACGTGACTCGCGTTGCTCTTGGATAGTTCGCTATAACCGGCCAGATTATATGAATCGATCACAAAAAATGTCGAAATGTAATTAGGACTGGAATATGGCCCTGTTGATCCACAATTTGATGACACTGCCGGATTTAAACTATTCCGCATTCCTTTAAGAAACTGGGGTAAAGAATTAACCAGTTTATGCGATTGTGAGATAACTGTTCCGCAAGTCCCGGAAATGCCTCCGACTCCCTTTGGAACATGAAAAGCAGTCTGATCGTCGCATCCGTCCGGATCTTCATCGTCGATACAATAAACATTCGCGCTGGGAGATACGGCCCCTCCGGTTGGAAGCGGACCTGTAACCACTGGAGCAGTTGTAACACCGGGACTTTGTGGAGAAGTAGGAATCGGTGGAGGCGTTGAAGTTGGTATTGTTGTGAAATCAAATGTTCCCTGTTTTTGCGTCGGCTCAAACCAGGTTGCAGCATTAGAATTTAAAGATGACATAGTAATTCCAATAACTACTGTCATTAAACCAACACCCGTTACCACTGCTCCAACAGCCAAATGATAAAGAAGTTCAATATTTAATTTACGCTGATATTTTTCACTATCCATTATCATTTTAGATTAAACTAAATGTAAACCAATGTCAAGATGAAGATTTTGGAGGTTCTTCTTTAACATCCTCATTTATTTCCTGCTTCATTTCCATTGTTTTCTCCTGCTCTTCGGCTTTGGGTTTTTCGACATCAATAAGCTCTTCTTCGGATTCGGCTTTGACTTCGGCTTTGGCTTCTTCCTTTTGCTCAAGGACTTCCTGAATCTCTTTAGCCGCTTCCAATTTAGCTTTAAGATAGACAAGTAACTGATCCCCCTTAAGATTATTCAATAAGAATATCGGCAGAATGTAACCGATTTCATCCAGTCCCTGCTGTCTGATCTCAGGTACATCCGATACCAGCTTGTTTAGAATATTAGTTATAAATACCGAGTCCTGATTAACCCACTCGTTCCTTGACTTAATATTATCCGAAACCGGTACCTCTCCCCTCTCATACTGATCTTTCCACATCTTTTTGACTTGTTCGTATTCATCAATAGAAATCGAGGGGGGAATTGAAATTGTCTGTTCTATCGGTTTTTCGGCTTTGGGTCCGGTTGGAATCTGGTCGGAAATAATCTGCTCCACCTGCTCTTCTTTGATATTCTGTTCTTTGGCAATTTGTTTTATCAGTTGTTTATTTTCTTTAACCGTTTGACTGAATACCTCAACTACTTTCTTTACTTTTTCTTTCTCAATTCCTGTCTGCTGGGAAACTTTTTCCGTAAACGCGGCTTGTTCCTGAGTGATATTTTGTTGGGATAATGAATTTAACACTGTCTTAACTTCATTAACCTGAGTATTTGTATTTTGGGCAATGTTATTAACAATCTGACTGTTTTGTGAAACTATATTAGCCGAAGTTGCAGCCTGGATCACTTTAGTTATCTTTTCTTTTTCCAGACCTGTCTGTTGTGAAATTGTATTTACAATATTTGTTTCCGGTTTATTAATTGTTTGGGCCAGGGAATTTAAGATTGTCTTTACTTCGTTAGTCTGTACATTTGTACTCTGCGCAATATTGGCGACGGATTGATTATTTTGTGAGACACCGTTGAAATAGGACGAGCTGACTGATCTTACTTTATCCTGACCTATTCCTGTCTTCTGAGTAACTGTATTAACAATATTTGAAGTCTGACTGATATTTTGAGCCAGGGAATTTACAACCTTATTGACCTGGGTTTTATCTATACCGGTTTGCTTGGAAATTCTCTCTGATATGCTTGTTGTTGACTGACTTATATTTTGAGCTACCGAATTAACAACGTTGTTTACTGTTTCTTTTTTAATACCTGTCTGCTGGACAACAGAATTAATCATATTCGAGGTAGATTGGTTGGAATTCTGAGCAAGTGAGTTCAAAACTGTCTTGACTTGATTTGTCTGCAGTTTTGTTGTTTGGGCAATATTATTCACTATCTGATTATTTTGTGAAACATTATTAAATAATGAAGAACTGATTGACTGAACTTTTTCTGCAGGAATATTTACTTTTACCGAAACTACATGTGTTACAGGAACCTGAGACATGGACTTAACCAGTTCTTCCCTCTTCTGAACCTGCTCAATCCTGGAAGTTGATATCGATGAAAGGATTTGCTTGGCTGATTTATCCTCTTTAATCGCTCTTGAGAACAACTCGGAACGGATATTCATATACTTCTGTCTCTCGGTCGGAGTCTCGGCTTTGGTTGGATTCTGGAGGAAATTCAGATTTTTTGTCATATTATTCCTGACTTCATTATTCGTTTCAAAACGGGCAATATCGGTAAGGTTGTTTACATTAAGATTCAAAGATTTAGCGATATCTACTGTCTTGGCTATCTTAATCTGTTCTACGGTCTCAAGATTTACTTTAACCGGTACCTCAATTCCCTTAGGCATCTGTAAAGCCGTACCGAAAGATGTCGAAGGTGAGGCCGGAGCCGGACCTATCGGCTGGAATGGCGGACCTCCGCGCATCTGATCGTACATTGAAAGCAGAATATTTTTCATTGACATGATTCCGTCACAGCAATAATCCCGGAAAATCCGCAAAAGCCACCAGGGGAAAAATACAACTGCCCAAAGCATTATCATTGATATTATGTACTCGGCAAAAGTATCGACATAATTACCGTTATTGCATACTGCTAATTTCTGAGCCGGCCCCCCATATAGAATATTTATGGCGGTCGGATAGACATAACCTGTTGGATCACATTTGGTCGGATCCTCGGTAACGCGGGAAAAGTCAAAAATGAAAGGAATCCCCGAACGCCAAACGGCTGTAAGACCTCCTAAAAATAAAGCGAAAAGAGGACCGTAAAAAAGCCACTGGAAAAATACACCTATCCAGATCCAGCCCACATTGCGGATAAAAACAAAAGGCAAGAGAAGAGCTAAAAACGGTGAAACAAAGAGCAAAAACCAGAGAAGAATTTTCCGGAGAATCAGCATTACTCCCATGACATAATAAGTAATATTGGTAAGCTTCAACATCAACAGCTCGGTATGAGCTCCTTCCTGAACACGGATATTCAGATCCCGGCAGCCGACAAACCTGATATAATTTTCTTCACCGCTTAAAACTCCGAAATTAATATTCAGTAAGTCTTTACCGCCCAATGTTTCTATAAAAAACTTCATCATAACGTCGGACAACTGGATAAGAACAATGACGATTGAAGCTGAGAAAGCCACATAAAGCAATAGAAGTGCGATTCGCGTAATCTGAGGCCAGATCTTAATCGAACTTGTGAAACTGGTTCTTTGACCGATTATAATCCCGAGACCCATTATGGCAGCCACCAGAACCAGCAGGAAAAAAGTAACATTCCTGGCGAGACTCCAAACCCTTAAAAGAGCCGAATCATTATCAATAGTTCCCGATCTGAAGACCCAGAATAAAAATTGCCTCGATCGTTCGTCTGATTTACCCTGGGCTGTAATCTCAGGATCCTCTACCCAGATATGATTTTTGGTCGGATTTTGCTGGAAAGTTGCCATATCACTCACACACTGACCTCCCCCGTCCGCCCGGCTGGTACTGTTGTAAATGCTTGAATTCAAAGCTGCCGGACATCCGCAGATAATCGGAGGTGTCGGAATAATCTGTGCCCAAGTAGAGTTAGCTAATTTAAAAAATATAAATACAATAAAAATAACACCCGCAAAACGCTTCATTCTTTCATAGTAAAGAAATGAATATTTAAATGCAATATGAAATGCCGGACACCTTTAAGGTGTACTTGAAGCTAAATCCACCTTTAAGGTGGTTTCTCTTTAAGGTGGTTTCACAGATAAGAAAGTTAGTTTAGAATTGAAAACTTCTTAAATCAGTAAAAGTAAGGACATCCCCGTCGTCAAAAATCAATCCTATTCCCTCAGCGTAGCGCTTAGTACTATCCGGAGTTTCTTTAACCAATAAGACATTCTCAAATTTACCGGCAGGTGTTGTAAATGTTTCACCTAATGAGAGATGCTCTGCCCGGTCAAAGGCTACGCCCGGAGCAATTTCCTGTTGATAGGACTGGCCTGCGACCGGAATAGCAGGCATCATAATTCCTGGCTTATTTTGACCTTCACCGGCTCTCCAAGATCCTTCATGCGAAGTAATCTGGCCGTTTTCATATATATCAACTATCTCTCCAAAGTAACATATTGTACCGTCCGAAGCCTGGGTAAAATAATTAAGCGATATTTCTTTTAAATTTCCGTCTGACCACTCTCTTTCCTCTATGACCCGGGTTTCAACACCTGCCACTACTTCTATCTTATTCAGCGAAGTAATTTGAACTTTAGAAGATTCGCTTTCAAGAATGCTGACCTTTCCTTCCGGATAAGAAAAAAAAGGGTTGTCGATATTTGAGGAAAAAGGGCCACTAGTCGGATCACAGACTGAGATATCAAGATCTGTTATTTGAGTCTGTCCTACAGTATTGGTTGAGTTAAGCGGCGGCTGTTTTTTTATTAAAAAAAACTTGACCAGCATTAATCCTAAAATAAAAACTAAAACTATAAGAATTTTTTGTTTAATCATTTTTTGTTTTCCTTTTGCCATAATCTTAAGCTATCAGATTGAAATCAATTGTCAAGAATTAATTCCGCTTGAAAAAGAGAAGAAAAAGATTACAATAGAAATCTATATGACGATTACAAAAGAACGTAACGTAGAAACAAAAAGAAGAATTATTGGTACGGAAAATAAGGTTTATACAATTGGACCGAATGGAAATATAGGTGAAATGGTAGAAACAGGCCGTCCTCCCTTTATAACTGGCGCCGGAACGAAAGAAGATACACTTTTCGTCGACTTTACAGGTCAGGGTTCTAAAGAGTATGATAATGACAAAATTTTATCAAGGCTTGGACTACCTGCACTAGCCGTTAAGGCTATCAACGATTTTTTAAGAACTTAGCCAAAAATAATTATTCTTCTTCTTAAAATTAACCCTATTTATTCCTAATTATTATATATACTTATTCGCCAATCTGACGACTTCTTTTTGCATAAATTTTTTTACTTCTTCCCATTCGACCTTTTCTATCATCTCAGGCATCTCTTTATTATCAGCATCATAATAAAATTGAAGGCTTTTGATTAAAGTAAATAAATTTGATGATAACTTTTGATATTTCTTATCGTAAAACCCGAACATTTTTTCGAAAGGAAAACATTTTTTTGCTAAAAAATAAAGATCAATAAAATCCTTTCTTGTACCACGATCTGTGATCGCTACCAACTTCATTCCGGCAATATCTTCTAGGCTTGCCAGGTTTATATTTAAAAACTTTTTAGTCGGTTTGATAAGAGGATAAGGGTAGTAGAAATAGCTGAATTTTATCTCATTAAACTTTCCGACCATTGTCTTTGGACTTTCATTATCAACTTCATGACTTCCTATTTTATTTAATTGTTTTTTTATTTCATCAACATTGAACTCAGCTTTGGAAAAAAAATCAAAATCAATCGAACGTCGATGACCTAACTGTAAGGCTAAAGAAGATTCGCCGGCTAAATATGCCTGGTCTAATATTTTACTCTTACCTAATAAGGCCAGAGAGTGTTGCGTATTGTCCGGTAGGGTTCCTGGAAACATATAATTTGATTTAGAGGAATTTTGTAAATTAAAGCCCAAAACGAAGCGTTACGAAGGGAAAAATCACGGAAATTTTTTATAGTATAAATTATTTGCTCTTCTTCAAAATTTTCCTTTACCCAATTTGCAGCCTCAATATTACCTTTTTCAAGAAGACGATTAATAATCGTATAAGCATTATTATTAATGTCCAACTTCTTTACATCCACGTCTCAGAAATATTTATGGAGCGATTTGGGGATTTTCATACTAAAATTATACTATAAATTTCGCTTGCGGTAACGATAACTAACAGCGAGTAACTATTCACAGTTCATGACAAAGATTATAATTAATTGTCATTGCGAGCGGTGAGTTTTGGAGCGAAGCAATCTCATTAATGGGATTGCTTCGTCGTCGTTCCTCCTCCTCGCAATGACATAGTCTGGTATAGTTTTGTCAAGAAGCGTGAACTCTTACAACAGCGATTCTGGACTAGCTCGCCTCGCTGGAGCTTCGGCGAAGCGGGCCAGAATGACAAATAACACTATTTATTTTACTGTTGCAACAAGCTAAAAAAGTACTATAATATGCTTTCATATGGTACAAAGATCTCCCGAAGAACCCACACCTGAAGCCGGTAGAAATCCTGAGCAAGTTTTATTAACTTGTCCTATACCAGAATGTGGACAAATCATATTAAATACAACACTCTCAAGATTAAGAGAATTAAAAAAAAATGGTAATTTAACGCATGATCTTGCTCTTCCATACATAAGACATATGACTAAAACAAAGCATGTCGGATTGAATTCAAATCATGAAAAAGTCATAATTGATGATTTTTCTAAAGCAGTGATACCTGGTCGGATTGGAATAAGGGTGCTCGACTAATCCTTTTATTTTTTTTCTTCTTCTCAAATTCATCCGGATTTATTTAAAGATAACAAAAGTAACCCCTAGTCTTTGTAATTTAACTAAACTTGTAAAATACGACTAAAATGTACTTCGACTAGCATTTATACAATAACAGGATTATAGTGATTCTAGTGGAAATTCCAAAAGTTGTGCAATCCAACTTCCCGTGGTTTCATTCAAATAAAGTTTGGGAATATTCCAATGGTCATTGGGACGGAGTTGTAAGAGATAATTCTTATCCCAAACTTACCGCTTTAACTTCAACACTGGATAGAGTGTTTTCAGACTTCGGTGATGGTAATCCTATTGAAGTGGAATCGATCAGTATTGGGTTAACTGCTCAGGCCATAAATTCTCTTCAAACAATATTAGGATTAATTCCCTCACATCTCACTTCTGATGTTTCACAGGAAACCTTAGATCAACGATACAAAAGTTCAGTTTTACCTTCAATTTAAAGGAGATTAAAGGATAATAAAGGATTTTGAGGGATTAATTTATCTTTTGAACTTCATCTTCTTCTCAAAATCATCAGGGTGGAACCAGAGCTGGAAATCGGTTACGATTTCAGAGGTTTGGTGTTTTCTAATAAAGGAAAGCTGTAACTTTTTAAGAACCTGTTCTATTTTATTGAATATAGATCGCCACGGATGACTGACTGATTTTCGCGGATTATAATATCTGCGGTAATCCGTTAGTAATCCGCGGTAATCGTTTTTAGCGTTCGGGAATATATCAAACACCCACTTATTTGTATCAATAAACATCAGATAAGTCCCATCCTTATCAACTAACGGTTTCATTTGGAGAATTTCGTGGGCAACATATTCTGTTTGTTTGAATTTTGGGATCTTTAGATCACTTTCGTCGAAAAAGAGGTTGAGGCAGACTTTGTTTTTGTGTTTTTGTGCGTCATTCTGGGGACCCTGAGCGGAGTCGAAGGGGACTCCAGAATCTAACGACGATTCTGGACGCGCTCTCCGCCAGCTGGCGGATCGCTTGCCAGAATGACGGGCACGGCGGATTCTTAAAAGTTGAGCTAAAAGTAAAGCAACAAATCTTCCTATCCAGAGGCGATTTTTAGCAGTAATGATAAAGAGGTCAATGTCGTGATCATCGTCGGCATTTAGCATGGCTACGGAACCGGAGAGACCAACCAGCTTAACAGATGGGACTAATGAGAGCAATTTGACGTATAGGTTGAACTTCCAGGAGGAAAGTTTATTAATAGAGATTTGTTGCCTTTTTAAATAATTGTTGATTGTTGATTGTTGATTGTTATTTTTGATATACTCCCCTAGAGTATATCTATATGCCCTATCTGAATTTGAAATTTGAAATTTGATACTTCGACTTTGCTCAGTATCAATCCTGAGCTTGCCGAATGGATTGAAATTTATATTGAAATCTAAATTTTTAATTTTTAAATCATTTTTATTTAAATATTGTTTGTTTCTTGTTGATTGTATCTTGTTATTTGTTGTTACAATGCCCCGTTTTTTCATCTTTTCTAAAATGCCCGTAATTTGCCTTTTAGAGGCCCTTATTCTCAAAAAGGTATATATCTCTTCAAAAGTTGGAGGATAATTGAAGAAAAGGAAATATTGAAGAGTTGACAATATTTCTTTTTCTAAATTTCCAATTTCCAACTTCCAATTTCTAATCTGCCCCATTGCCTCCAATTTTCTCACTTTGAATTTAACTTAACAAGCCCATAGGTAACAATAAATTGATTTTATTATATTATAGGTTATAATAAAGAATGCTTCCAAAATTTAGTACCTATGAAACCAGTCATAATGTAAAAGAAGCTTCATATTTTTTACAATCTGATCTTGAAATCACAACCAACGAAGGAATTGGCGCTTCCAGAACTATCATCGGTGATCCTATGTTGTCTAAAATCAATCTAGCAATTGCTGACAATTTATTATTAGTTAAGCCTACAGCCGATACTCCTTTTAGAATAACAGTTAATGCTTTAACAGAAGCCAAACCTAGAGGGCTTGAAAAATCTCCGACTCCTGGCGGCGACGTATCTATGGTAATGGCGCTCATAACAAAACCTATAGAAGAAATAAGCAAAGGTGATCCTCGTTCTACTGTTACAATATTTTCAGAGAGTTCTGACGGCCTTTCTCAAACTCCTATATCACATATCTGGAATAATTTTTCTGAATTCGAAAAAGAGTGGAATGAGATGTGTGAGCGCATAGGTGAAAATGTCAATCCTGTTATCGGGTGGGATGGACTATTCCAAAGAATAGCTGTTGCATTTTCTAAAGATTCAGGACGCTCGCCTTTTTCAAAAAAAATTATACTTGATTGGACTATTAATGAAGGCTTATTACGTTCTTTAAGTATCGAGTCTGAGCGAAAAAAAGCCGACCAGATTCTTCTTGAAAGCCTTGAAAATTTTCGAAAGGGTATTGCTGTGTATTTTGGATTACGTGCAAAACATAGAGAATGGGTGTTAAAACCCCTGATGGATAAAATAAAGGAAGCTCAGAATTTTACTTGGAGATGGGCGGCTAATGGCCCAGGAGCAATCACAATGACGACACTTAGTCCATGGCTTAATGATACATGGCTTTTATATGCGGATTATTGGAAATCTTTTGCCGATCCAGTAGCTCTAAATCCTTGTATACCTGGCCAACTGGAAATCACTCGTGGTTTTCAAACTGATCCGGCATTATCGAAAATGCTTGGTGAATTCACGCTACAAAATAATATCTCAGACTTAAATGCCTTTATTGATTCTCTATTGTCCAGCAGCGTCGACCCGACTCTAGTCAACGAATTACAGATGGGAAAACCGGGTATTAATTATGGCGTATTTACAAGCAATAGAGATCAACTTCATCTCGGATCCATGGCTACTTGGCCACATGTTCGAATAATAGATACAAACAAAATGGCCAAAGGAATAATACATATGGCTACAACTTTTACGGATGGCGCTCTAAAAAAAGATAGAGCTTTTGAGCGTGGTCAAATAACAGTTGAAGAGATCGAAAGAGCAACATCTGCAATTGTAAAAGGACCTCTTGCGGCGCGAGAAAATATTAAGCCATTTAAGGAACCGCTAAAAGACGATATATCAGCAAACATTTATAAAATATCGGTAGAATGAACTAGAAGTCAACCTACCAATTTGGCAAATCGAAGTTAGTACGTCCGACGAGTGGACAGGCACGAATTTTCCCAATTTTCTTACTTTATTAGCCTGTTGACAAGAAGAGGTGTAGAAATTATAATTTCATAAAATTATGACGATTAACCCAACCGAATTGATAGATTTATTACCTCTAACCTATGCTTTAGGTTTCATCGTATTTAGCATGATAGAGGTAGAAATTTCTAAAAGACTCCTATATGGTTTGAGAAGGAAAGAACAATTATCAATTTCTCCGATAATCACTGTAAAAAGTGATAATAAACAAATCATCGAAATTATTGATAAAACTACAAGAAGGGTAATTACTGAATTCCATGTTAAAGATTTAACTAAAAAGAAAAAAAGGGCTTATATTTCGTATCAAGGAAAAAATGTAGCCCGATTGGAGGAATCTAATAAAAAGCAAAATTTTAAAATCAAAGATATTGACCTCTTTGCAAATTACTCACCTGAAAATTATTAAGATTATAGAAAACTAAAAATGAGGCTGGGAACCCTGAGGGTTCGCAGGCACGGATTTTGTAAATTCCTTTAAACAATGATTCTGGAGTTCCTGACTTAGTCGGGGTCCCCAGAATGACGAAAAAAAGCAGAGAGAGAAATAAGCCAGAGAAATTTTATTAATCTCAGTTGTCTTTTCCATCTCCATGGCTCAACAATCAACCTAAACAACCATTCCATTCCAATTGACCGAATAAACTTCGGCGCCCGGGTAATTTTTCCGCTAAAATAGTCGAAAGCTCCGCCTACTCCCATTGTAACAATTCCTAATAATTTCTTTTTGTGACGGTCTAACCATAATTCCTGGTCCGGCGAACCAAAAGAAACAAATACTAAATGGGGCTTATAAGCAGTAACTATAGAAAATAGCTCATCTTCCTCGGATCTGAGGGGTTTTTTAATATTTTTAACGCCTGCGATACCTATAAATTTAGCTTGAGCGTAAGTATCACTATAGCACTGAGCAAGTCGAAGTGCCAGATTTGGCTTACCCCCGATTAGCAGCACTCTCAAGCTTAACTCATCAGCCAATTTTACCAGATCATCCATTAGGTCTACGCCCGTTAATCGCTCCAAATTTACACCGATCAGTTTACCCGCCAAAACTACTCCAATTCCATCTATGATTTGTAGTTGGCTTGTTTCAAGAATCCTTTTAAAACCATTGTTTTCGTTCGCTTCTATTATGTTCTCGGGGTTCAAAGATACTATTTGAAGATAACCCCGAGGATGAGCTATGTACATTTTAATTTGCTCTAGGATATTTGACTTACGTTGAGGATTAATCTTAACTCCTAAAAGTCGGAATTCTTTCATAATTTAGTATTATATTATAAGAAAGTTATTTGATATTAGTTATTAGATATTTAGATAATTTATGTACAAATTATTTTAATAGGATTTATTTGACAAATAGAACTAATTGGACTAATTTGGAAAAAATAAAATAAAAATATAAAGTAATACTATAAGTGATTTTAAGTATTATGTTATTTTTCCTAACTACTAACTACTAGCTAATAACTACTATAATATACATTATTATCGGATAGCTTCTTTAAAACTATTCAGGTTTTCAATTGCCATGCCTACACCCCTGATCACACAAAACAGCGGGTCTTCAACTACAAACGAGGCTACTCCGGTGTAATAAGTAATATACTTATCAATATTTTTTAATCCGGCCGTTCCGCCGGACAATACTATTCCTTTATCTACGATATCGGCGGACAATTCAGGCGGTGTCATGGCGAAGACCTGCTTAATTCCTTCAAGAATTTGTTTAAGCGGTTTTTGCAGAGCTTCATTAATTATTCCTTCCCCCACTTCCAAAACTTTAGGCATACCTGACTGAAAATCCCTGCCTTTAACTTCCATAGTCCTCTCTTGAACCACGTTATTTGATTCTGACTTTGAACTTTGGACTTTGGACTTTGGACTTTCAATAAATGCGTTTCCGATTTTTATCTTTATCTCCTCGGCAGTTCTTTCTCCTATTATCAGGCTAAGCTCTTTACGCAGAGTCTGCATGATGGCTTCATCCAGCTTGGTTCCGGCTACCCTAATGGTCTTAAATGCAACCAGTTGTCCCAAAGAAATTATCGCAACTTCCGCAGTTCCTCCGCCAATATTCACTATCATATGTCCGGATGCCTGGGAAATAGGGATTTTAGCTCCGATTGCAGCCGCCAAAGGCTCTTCAATTAAATAGACATCCGAAGCGCCTGCCTGTTTACAGGCCGATACCACTGCTCTTTTTTCTACCTGACTGGCACCGCCGGGAATTGAGATCATTACCTGAGGCCAGAGCACTCTACCGCGCAAGGCTTTTTTCAGAAAATAAGTGATCATCGCCGAAGTAGTCTTGTAATCCGCAATCACACCTTCGCTAAGCGGTCTCGCAGCTATAATCGAACCCGGAGTTCTGCCAAGCATCTCACGGGCGTCATTTCCGACCGCCAATATACGCTTATCTTCCTTCGAATAAGCCACTACAGTAGGCTCATTAAGCACTATTCCCTGTTCTGCAACGTAGACCAGAGTATTGGCTGTTCCAAGATCAATTCCGACTTTTTTTCTAAAAAACATAATAATATACAACTTTTATTGAATCAGTGGTAATTCGCTAGTCATCCGCGGCAATCTTATATTTAAGTGTGTAATATTGTATAATATTTTGCTCATGAAAGTCATCTATAGACTGAGTTTAATTATTATATTTGTTTCACTTCTGACCGGTATAATAGCCTTTGCAAGGGGTTATCGCGTGGATTTTCAAAAACAAAGCGTAACTTCAACCGGTATAATTGCAGTCAGTGCTTTTCCCAAGGCTTCCAAAGTATTGGTAAACGGTGAACTTAAAGGAGTAAGCGATATTAATCTTACTTTACCACCGGGTAATTACGAAGTTGAGGTCAGAAAGGACGGCTACACAAGCTGGAAAAAAACAGTCGACCTCAAAGGAGAGCTTGTCCTAAGTCTTGACATACTACTCTACCCTTTGAATCCGTCTTTATCTCCCCTGACTAACCTTTCAATTATTAAAGCCGTCCCCATAGTCCAATCCAATAAAATTATTCTTTTTTCCGAAAATGATGACGCTACAAAAGACGGGATATATCTTTTTGAGGAAAGCCTTACTCCCATTCCTTTTTTTACTCCTTTAAAGATTCTTGCCCTTAAAAAGAGCCTCGCAACGGCACTGGGAGAATTCAGCCTTAACGATACGACAGTCGATGTCGCTCCTGATACCAAGGAAGCTATTTTTACATTTAAATCTCTGTTAGGAGCACCTGCCTATCTTCTATCGCTTGAGGAGGAAAATATAAGTTTCTTTGATATTTCTTCCTCAAAAGAAACTTTGATAGAAGCCTGGACAAAACAAAAAGACGAGGTAAATCAAAAAATATTCGAGGCTTTTCCGGCAGAAATCAACAAAGTTGCCAGCGATTCATTCCGTGTCATTGAATTTTCACCCGATGAAACGAAACTTCTTTATTTGGCAAAACTAACAACAATAATTCCGGTAACCGGAAAAAAATCTTTGATCGCGGTTAACCAAACTCCGGAAATAAGGGACCTTGAAGAAAATTCAATGTATGTCTATGATAAAAAAGAAGATAGAAATTATAAAATACAAATTCCTAATTCCCAATTATTAATTTCTAATTACATTGGGAATTGGAAATTGGAAATTGGAAATTCTATCACATGGTACACGGATTCCAAACATCTGGTAATCAATGAGGGAAAAAAAATATCCCTTATAGATTTTGATAACCAAAATAAACAAACCGTATATTCCGGTATTTTCGACGGTAACTTTTTCAAAGTCGCAACCGATGGAAAAATACTGATACTTACTAACCTAAACCCGGAAGCAAACCGTTTCCCGGATTTGTATGCGGTCGGCATACGATAAGAAGGCTTAATGGAACAAAAGTGTGGGTTTTTAAATCCGCTTAATTTTTCTTCTGGGATAATTTCTTTTGATTGTAAAAGTACACGAACCATTTAAGAAACTGTTTCCATCTGGTT
>Ga0209541_10011103_pt1 | contig 14158 bp, 14 predicted proteins | sample RifCSPlowO2_01_FD_184027 | JGI IMG/M metagenome (GOLD analysis project Ga0209541, IMG submission 184027) | Groundwater microbial communities from Rifle, Colorado - Rifle CSP2_plank lowO2_0.1 (SPAdes) (version 2) | ecosystem: Environmental > Aquatic > Deep subsurface > Groundwater | place... | reverse complement strand
ATCAGCTTTGCTCCAATCTTTTTTCTTTCGGGCAATTTCTCGCTCTGCTGCCAATTTTTTAACTTCGGCGGGGATCCCCTCTGGTTTATAATCTTTCAATCCCAATCCCAAAACCTTATCGAAATCCAATAAAGTAACTTGTTTGTCCGCCAACGACTTTTTCGACTTCAATAACTCCCAAACTACCGCCAACGCCTTCGGCAGATTTAGGTTGTCGTTTAAAGCAGACAAAAAGCGTTTTTTGTATGTTGCGTCCACTCCCCCTTTGTCATTCCCACGAAGGCGGGAATCCATTTTTGTTTTTCCTTTCTGGATCCCCGATCGAGTCGGTGATGACGAGGCAGAGATGCTAAATACTGCTTGTAATTTATTGAGAGAATTTTGCGCCCCCTCTAACGCCGCTTTCGAAAAATTCAATTTACTGCTGTATTGGCCAGAAATCATAAAATACCGCAATACCAACGGCTCAAATCCTAATTTTATAATATCCGACAAGGTATAAAAATTCTTGGCACTCTTAGCTATCTTTTTGTCATTCATCAGCAAAAATTCATTATGCACCCAGAAATTGGCCAGCGGCTTACCATAAGCTGCTTCGCTCTGCGCAATTTCATCATTGTGGTGAATCAAGACATGATCAATCCCGCCAGTATGAATATCGAACGGCTGGCCCAATTCTTTGGTGGAAATTGCCGAACACTCAATATGCCAGCCGGGGAATCCCACCCCCCACGGAGATTTCCACTCCTGCTGCCGTTTTTCCTTGCCAGAAAATTTCCACAACGCAAAATCGGCCTCTCTTTTCTTTTCTTTACTATGCGCTACCCTGCTTACCTGCTTACCTGCTAATCCGCTTGTTCCAAGCTTCCCATATCCCTTAAATTTCGCCGTATCAAAATAAATCCCGTCAGCTGTTTTATAGGTATAACCTTTTTTCTCCAGCCGCTTAATTAAATCAATCTGTTCTTTAATATATTTGCTCGCCCAAGCAAACTTCACCGGCATTTCGATATTCAACGCCTTAATATCTTTTACGAATTGCTCCGCATAAAACTTGGTAATTTCTTTAGCAGTTTTACCGGTTTTTCTCGACTCTCGCTCTACTTTATCTTCACCAGTATCAGCATCAGATACTAAATGGCCTACATCCGTGACATTCATCACCTGCTTCACCTTGTAACCGTTATATTCTAAAGTCCGCCGCAAAATATCCGCCGATAGATAAGCCCGCAGATTTCCAATGTGCGCAGACCGATAGACCGTCGGTCCACAGGTGTACATCGAAACCTGACCACGTTTGATTGGCTTGAATTCCTGCTTCTTCCGACCGAGTGTGTTGAAAAGTTTTAAACTCATATTGATTTACTGTCATTCTGAACGTAGCGAAGAATCTAGCGATAGCGTTCTGCTATATAACAGAACTAGATCCTTCGACTCGGCTCACGCCTCACTCAGGACGACAAGGAGGGAGTGACCTAATGTATTAAATATCTTCACCTTCTATCTCAATCCTCACTTATCACTTATCACTGTCCCCTATACCATCTTCATTGTAAACCGAGGTGGCAAAATTAAACCCTTATCAATTACTAACGCTCCAATCAAAACCAGCAGTCCTCCAGTAATATTATTGGCAGTTAATGCCTCCCCTAGGAATAGAACTGACAAAATAGCCATTTGGACAATCATGGTATTGGACAACACCGTGGCCTCCACCACTTTTAGTTTATCCAGCACTCCTGCCCACAACAGTCCGCCAAATCCAAAAATTAATCCAACTGTCACAATAATTGACACTAAATGCGGAGTAAATGCGATTGATGACAATCCGTCTACCGTCAAACCGATTGGAATCAGCGTCACCGCCCCGATCAAATTACCCACCAAAGTAATCGTTAGTGATTCATCACCGGGCTGACGGGAAATTAACCGAGTCACGACATTGCTGAAAGCAAACCCGGCTTCTGCTAAAAGCAATAATGCAATCCCAATCAGCGCCCCAGTCACTTCGCCCCGAGCCAGGAAAATATATGCTCCGACTAGCATTCCGATTAGTCCCAAATATTGCCAACCGCCTGGACGTTCCCGCAAAATTACGACCGACAATCCGACCGCCATCAGCGGGTTTAGGGCAGCAATCATCCCAGCGGTTGCACCTGTCACATACTGCAAACCAATAATTGAAAATAAAGTTGATCCTCCAAAAGTTACCAATCCCAACAAAATCATCAACTGAACATCTTGGCGATTAAATTTTAGCCGATATTTCCGTTTGTGAAATTTGTAATAAATTAACAATCCCACTACTGCCATTGTCTGAACCAAAGCCGCAAACATAAACGGTGGAATTTCTTGCACCCCCATCTTGATGATGATTTTGGCAGCTGACCACAAAAACACTACGAATAGTGCCTGTAATACAAAACTGATTCTACCGTTAATCCTTGTCATACTCCCACTTTATTTCTACCCTCAAGTGCCCGACTTAATGTTAACTCATCCGCATATTCCAAATCCCCTCCCATCGGTAATCCGCGCGCGATTCGAGAAACATTCACGGACAAACCGTCCAATAGTTTTATTAAATAAGTTGCGGTGGCCTCCCCTTCGACATCAGGGTTAGTGGCAATAATCACCTCTTTAATCTGTGGATTTTCTCCCAACCGCTCAATCAAACTATTAATCTGCAAATCGTTTGGGCCCACGCCCTCTAGGGGTGAAATTGAACCACCCAAAACATGATACAGACCAGTAAACCCGGCTCGCTCCAGCGCTACTACATCCAATGGCTCCTCAACCACACACACCATTTCGCTATGACGATTTTTGTCAGTACAAATTGTGCACGGATCAGCATCAGCAATGTTGTGACATATTCCGCAGTAAACCAAATCCTCCTTTAATCGAGCGAACGCTTCGCCCAATCCCGACAAATCTATTTGATTATGTCGGATTAAATAGAACACCAGCCGTGAGGCCGTTTTGGGTCCGATACCAGGCAACTGACTCAAACTGGTGATTAACCGCTCAATTGATTTAGGTAATGTTCGCATAAATAATTAAATCCCAAATTACAAGCTCCAAATCTCAAACAAATCCCAAATCCCAATGTTCTAAACTTTATTTTTTGTTTTGGTAATTGTTATTTAGATATTGTTTGTCATTTATTATTTGAGATTTGGAATTTACATACTAGATGTTGAGTCCCAACTCTCCTGCCACCGCCTTCATCTTTTGAGCGGCCGCCTGTTGCGACTTGGTAACAGCAGAAGTGATGGCTTGTTTTAAGAACCGCTCCAGACCCTCTTTCTCGCTCGGATTCAATAATTCTTCAGCAATCTCAACGGCTTGAACTTTCTGTTCACCGTTAACAACCACTTTTACTTTGCCGCCCAACTCCACTCCTTCAAACACCATCTCCCGCAACTCATTTTGGACTCGCTTGGCAGTGGATTGTGCCTGCCACATCTTTTTAGCTTTATCAAACATAATTCGCTCCGCTCAAAATTCCAATTACCAAATCACAATCTTCAAAATCCCCTGCTTGATTATCGATTATTGGTATTTGGTTATTATTTGTTATTTGGTGCTTGATTCGCCAGCTGGCGAATTGATTATTAGCTACTGCTAAGCATCACTTTCTCTATCACCACATCTTTAGTTGGTTGGCTGACCTCTCCTTGTCCATTATCCTGGACTGGCATTTCAGCAATTTTATCTACCACATCCATTCCTTCAACTACTTTCCCAAAAATTACATAGTTTTTTGGTAAGTTGGTATCTTTATGTACAATGAAAAACTGGCTACCGTTAGTATTCTCTCCGGCATTAGCCATCGCTAATGTTCCGCGGGTGTAATCACCGATAATTTTTTCACTATCAAACTGATAACCCGGGCCACCTGTTCCGTCATCCGCCGGATCGTCATTTTTACTCAACGGGTCGCCAGTTTGAATCATAAAGTCCTTCATAATCCGATGGAATTTAATTCCATCGTAAAAATTCTGCTTGGCCAACAACACGAAGTTGGCCGCCGTTTTTGGAGTATTTTTGGTGTCTAATTCTAATTTAATATTCCCTTCGGTGGTTTGAAGAATGGCGAATCGATTTTGAGCCAATTCGGTTCGTTTGATACTCCCAAATGGTCCGCTGATTTTAATCGTCGGGGAATAGGCCTGGAACAACTTAATTCCGCCAATCACCAGTCCCGCCAAAAGTACACTCCCGGCCACGGCCATTCCAATCCAGGCCCACAACCGACGAATCCAGGCGGTCTGCTGCCACCGCTGTTCTCTTTGGGCTATCTGCCACTCCCGCTTAATGGCTAATTTTTGCTCTTTTCTAGCTTTTGCTCTTTTTGACATAACTTTCCTATTTTACCACACGGCTATAAGGGGAGCACGAGGTGTGTTCTCCCCTCATCGACAGTTAGCGAAAGCCCCTTGAACCCAGTGACAAAGCGTCAAAGGGTCCAAGGGGCAGGAAGGACAAAGGACTAGCCGGCAGTTGCGCGAGAGAGAACCTGGCGGCCGGCACGCCACTGAGAGACGTCGAGCTGGAAGGCAAAGACGCTCCAACGACGGTAGCCAGCGCTCCAGAGGACACCCACCACAACGACCTCGCTGCCAACCTGTACATAGAACAAGTTGGCGTAGCCGTTGTTGAGCAACTGACCCGCACCACCATTCGGCTGGCGGAGAATCATCCCAGCCAGATGGCCACACAACTCGCTCGCCTGGAAGACATGGCCTTCCGGCAAACCGCTGCGGATTTGACTGTCATTTGCTGGCTTAACCAGCTCGTGCTTGCGAATGGTTGTCGCTACCACACCACTGACCGGCTTAGCAAACTTTAGGACAAGGTCTTTGAAATCGTCCCAGACGCACAAGCCGGACCGGGTCCGGAAGAACTGCTGGGGGTTGAAGTTCCCGACCTGTTCCGGCAGAACAAATTCGGCAAGCAGACGCAGAACACTCTTCTTCTGCTCTACCACCGCCTCAATTGTAAACTTCAAGGTTTCGGCAAGGATGCCATCGACGACTTCCATGCCGCCAAGCTTCTTCACTAGAGCATTAGCCCGCCCCAATGTTAAATCCTTGGCACAAAATTCGCCCTCGCTCATAACAATTCTCCTTTGGGCTAAGTTGCCCACAGAATATTTTGCCCCTACCTCGGGGCCAGAGTGGGGAATCTTACCTACGCCATAGCCAAAAATGTCTTCCACCACACTTAGAAAGAACCACTAAGCTATTTTTCAAGTTCCCCTAACATTTCCCTTATACTCCTGTTCCCACCTTTAGTCAAGTCAAAATATACTCCCAGAGCCATTTATCACCTATGGGGATAGTTAGAATTTAAAGGTGAAAAGTCCTCCTCCGTTCTGCCCCAATGGGGCCCATTCAGGGCTGTTCGCCAGCTGGCGGAAGCAGAACTATGGAATGATCTGCGATGAAAAATTATGGTATCCCCTCCCAACTACGCCAAGGCTTCGATGGGCAGGCAGTTCTTCGGGGTATTAAAAAATAACAAGGTGTCCCTTCGACGGAGTTTACCCTGAGCGAAGCCGAATGGGCTCAGGGAATATTAATAGAACCCATCGAACAAATGGGGTGGCAAAAGAAACAAAACATCCTGCTGGACAGCAGGCCTAGATTCTTCTTCTGCTGGACAGCAGAATCAGAATGACAAGAAAACACAAGACAAAGCTAGAATAAGACGAGTGTCATTCTACGCTCGTCTTAAAATGGCATCCCTCCCCAATTCGCCGTGATATTTGTTCCATAGAGAATGATTTTTGGTCCAACCCAGTTGATAATTGCAATTGCTACCAGAATCACCGCCAACTGCCGCCAGAAAGAATTGGTAAAAACCTCCTGGCGTCTGGCTTCAGTTTTAAACGCTTCAACAAATTCTCTATCCAATATCATCATTGTACGGGTGATGAAATACTGCTCCAGAACCGAGCCCAGAATCCAATCGGTTCCGGTTCCCGCTGATCACTTCTGGGTGCAGTACTTAAGACCGAATCTATTATACCGCTGCGGGTAAGGAACTGCAAAGACGCCTCTAGGCCGGTTTTGGGAGGAGGTAGGAGAAAAGTTCCTAGAGGAAAAGACGACATTGTGTCACTGATTGTTTGCAGACCAGAAAAATCTTTTGGCTTTACCAATTGCTGATCTTCAACCTGCTTAACATAAGCATCAACTAACGCGAATTCATCCTGGACTTGTTCGTCGGTTCGAACCGACACAATTGGTTCCTCTGATGTCGGCGGGATTGCTTGGCCATCAGTTGGTAATTGGCCAGAAGTTACCACCACCAGTTGGACTGAAGCAGTTTTGGTTACGGCCTGGCTATCGCTGCCAACTGCTCGCACTAACACAGTATAAGTCGTTGGCGGGACCCCAGCCAAGGTTGATAACTGCAACTCACTGTTTCCCGGCACACTGGTCAGCGTCGGCGGAACAAATTCGGCCGACACTCCTGCCACCAAGTCAGTCACCGAAAAAGTCACTTGGTTAGTGTAATTATTCAACGGAGTAATCCCGACATTAAAAGTTGCTATCCCTCCAGCCGTTAATTGTTGACTGGCTGGGACGATGGTCAAACTGAAACCGGGTTGAGGGATTAAACCAGTTGCAGGAGAAATTAACAAAGCGTTAATTCCCCAACTATGACTGCCATCCGCACTGGAAAAATTAATTTCTACCGTTCCACTAACTACTTCACTAGTTAGCGCCATAGTTCCCCAACTCGCTGTTTTAGTCAAAGAAGTAGCCCTATCCCCGACCACCATCCTGGTTGAAATGGTCTCGGTACTGTCACCGACTATCGCTGTAAATTTATAAGTCCCAGTAGGTAATCCGGCGATCTTAAACGTGTTCGGCGGTTGACCGCCATTTCGATCTCGATTGCGTTTGTCAGCCACACTAGTACCAGAACTAAATTCAGTCACTTCTGGACTGACCCAGCCAAATGTCAGCGTCCCTGATGTCTGGGGATAAATACTGGTACCACCCGACACCCGGATATCACCCGAGTTTAAATCCGCAAAAGAAGCCGTCCCAAAATCAAACGCATACAGGGCGTCTGTCGCCGCCAAACTCCAACCGACTAGAATAATTAAACCCAACCCTACGGCTAGAGTAGCGCGTAAATCCCATCGCAAGATTTGGAGTAGCCAATGAGGTTTACTTGCCCCGTTAGAAACCGCCATTTTCATTTCACCCATAATTCGTACATCTAGTATGCTAGTCGCAACCCCGTGTTTCTGCATTCGCAAAAATAATTTCTGGGAAATTCTTTTTGCGCCAGGTCTCTAACGGGGGCGCACCCTTATTATACCTGAAGACCCCACGGGTAATAATCAATTCGCCAGCTGGCGAACCAAGAATCAACAAACAAACAATCACCAAATCACAATAATCAATAATCAAAATTTCCGTCATTCCGGCCCACGAGCCGGAATCCAGAAAAGAAAATAAAAAATCTTTTTCTGTCTGGATCCCCGGGTCCCGCCTTCGTCCAGAGCTACGGAACGGGCAGGCAAGCCCGAGGATGACAGATTTCCATCATTCGAAATTTGAAATTAGGCCCCAAAACAAGCCCAGGATGACTGATATAGATATGTCTCCCCTATTTGTTATTTGGGATTTGGAAATTGGATATTACGGCATTCTATGTCGTTGTTGGTGCTTCTTCGCGTCGCCGCTCCAGATCTCTAAACTGCATCCGAGTCGGATCAAAATATAACTCCACCCTACCAGTCGGACCATTGCGATGTTTGGCCACCAAAATATCCGCAATATGTTTGCGTTCCGTATTGGGATTGTAATAATCTTCACGATAAATGAACATCACCACATCCGCATCCTGCTCAATCGAGCCACTCTCTCTCAAATCGGCCAACTGGGGGATTTTTTTATCTCTTTGTTCGACTGCTCGCGACAATTGCGAAATCGCCACTACTGGAATCTCTAATTCTTTGGCTAAGGCCTTCAACGATCGAGAAATTTCCGACATTTCCTGGACTCGGCTCTCCATCCGTCGCTGGGAACCCTCCATTAACTGGATATGATCAATAATTAATAAATCCAACCCCTTCTCGGCTTTCAGCCGACGGGCTTTGGTCCGAATTTCCAACACATTCACGAACGAAACATCATCAATGTAAATTGGCATATCTGCCAACTTCCCCATTGCATCAGAAATCGCCGGGAAATCTTGTTCGGTTAAATTACCTGTTCGCATTTTCCAAGAATCAATATGCGCTTCCGAAGATAGCAACCGTTCGACTAATTCTTCCTTGGCCATTTCTAAACTAAAAATTCCAACGCTGTAATGACCCTGTCCCGCCGCATTGGCCGCAATATTAAGCGCAATCGATGTCTTACCCATACTTGGCCGAGCCGCGATAATCACCAGGTTGGAATTTTGCAAACCCGCCAATAAATTATCCAAGTCCTTAAATCCAGTTGGAATTCCGCGCAACTGACCCCGATTCTCATACAACGCATCAATCCGTTCAAAAGTGCCGGTCAAAACTTCCCGTACCGGGATAAAACTGGTCTTAAGATGTTTGCGTGACACATTAAACAGGGTCTGTTCAGCCAGGTCCAATGTCTCATCCAAACTGCGTCCCTCCCTAAATGCCATCTCGCCAATATTGCTGGCCGCTGAAATTAATCGTCGCAGAGTCGCTTTATTGGCCACGATCTCGGCGTACTGCACCGCATGCGCCGCGCTGGGAGTGCCAGTCGAAAGAGCGGCCAACTTACTGGCTCCACCAACAATTTCTATTTTTCCCTGATTAGTCAAAACATCCGTCACTGTCACTAAGTCGATCGGTTTGTGCCCATCATAAAGTTCGCGCATAGCCCCAAAGACCAGGCCATGTCGCTCATCGTAAAAGTCCTCCGGCCGAATCACATCAATTACTTGCGTCAAGGTATCTTTGTCTAACAGCATCGCTCCTAAGAGCGATTTTTCCGCGTCCAGATTTTGAGGAGGAGTCAGGTCAGCCATGGTTCAATTACAAATTAAAAATTAAAAATGCCAAATTACAGACAAAAAACAAATTCTAAATACTAATATCTAAACTCTAAACAAATCGTAAGTTCTAAATCTTAAACTGTTGGTTTTGTTTTTTATTTTGAATTTAATATTTGGGATTTGTTTAGGATTTAGGATTTAGGGTTTCGAATTTAGAGTTTATTTTTACACTTGTCCGAATACTTGCAAAACTTCTTCTACCGCCACGCTACCGGGGTTAGCCGATTTGGCGTCTACTATACATTCCATTGTACATGTCTTGCCAAGTCGTTCTAATGCCCCTCGAATCACCTGTTGGTTGGCTGCCTGCTCAATCGTATCTTTGTGAAAAGATGAACTGCAAACTAGCCGTAATTTATTCCCAACCATGACGGCTTGGGTTCGCCCCAACACTGCCGACAAAGTCGGGTGGGTTTGACGCACCATCCTCACTACTTCCGGCCAATCTTCGGCCGTGGTCTCAATCGGGGTCTTGGTTGAATTATCTGAAACCGATGTCGGCTCAACCGGCGGCAAAATGTCGTTATTTTGATCCTTCACCGTTGCCGATGCTATTCGTCGGACTGCTTGAACAATAAACAATTCTAACGGTAATTGCATCACTACTGCTGTTTTAATTTCCTTAGCCGTCAGCATTAATTCTTCCATCAACCAAGCAATTTGATCCAAAGATAACCTGTCAGTAAATTTATCCAATTGTTGAATTTGATCAGCGCTAATTCCAAGCATTGATTGGTTCCCTAATTTGACTGCTAGAATTTGGCGGACTAAGGCAATCCACGCCACTGCTAATCGATTCAAATCGTAACCGTCCTGATAAATTTGGTTAACTCTCGAAACCGCTTCCTGCGATTTTCCCGCCAATACCATCTCCATTAATTGATAAACCGAATTCCAGTCCACAAATCCCAGCCAACTTACTAGTTGGTCTTTGGTAATGTTCGGACTCATCGAAGACGCCTGTTCTAATAATGACAAGGCGTCTCGCATACTCCCGCCACTTTCACCGGCAATCAACTCGGCGGCGGCTTCGTCTAACTGAATTGTTTCTTTGTTAGCCACTGTTTTCAGCCACACTACAATATCCGCCATATTCAAATGACGGAAATCAAACCGTTGACACCGCGAAATAATCGTCGCCGGAAATTTGTGCGGTTCGGTGGTGGCTAAAATAAAAATTGCATGCGCTGGTGGTTCTTCTAAGGTTTTAAGTAGCGCATTAAAAGCCGACTTCGACAACTGATGCGCCTCATCGATAACATACACTTTAAACTTGGCCAGGCTTGGCGCCAAGGCAATTTTATCAATCAAATCTCGAATGTTCTCGACACCAGTATTGGAAGCGGCATCAATCTCAATTAAATCCAACATCTGACCGTTATCAAACGCCTGACACATGGCGCATTTGCCGCATGGTTCGCCACCAACAGAAACAAGACAATTCACTGACCGTGCTAAAATCCGCGCCATCGAGGTTTTGCCGGTTCCTTTCGGCCCAGAAAATAAATAAGCATGACCAAAACTCCCCGCTTTGATTTGATTCCTTAGCGTGGTCTTAATATGTTCTTGCCCCACCACCTCCGTGAATGTCTGGGGCCGATATTTCCTATACCAAGCCAATTGCATAAAGTTTTCCTCTCGTAGTTCTGCTAAATGGCAGAACGAAGATCCTCCGAAGCCTTGGCGTAGGAGGACTACCCCTATTACTCTAACCAAAAGCACCCATAATCATACCATAGCAATAATTTTCGAGAGAGAAACATAATTCAACAACCCTACCTACTATTGAGTACAAAAAAGGCGGGCCCTAAGGCCCGCCCGACACAAAATCCGTTTAAAGAACTACTCGACCGAAGGAGGCAACGGGACCTCGGTGTAGAGATGTCCCAGATTCAACCGGGAACGACGCATGAGCCATCCGATAAACCTTACAATTCGCCGTCCGAGATGCGAAACAGGGTGAGTGGTACTTCTGACAAGTTCCTTGTCGCCTACTACTACCCATTCGTGCAGAACGGAATCAGTCACTCCAAGCTTGTCTACCAGTATTCTGAATCTCTTAATGCTTGAAGCGCTTATAATCGCCCTAATCGTCGTTTCTCCGGCGACCCGACCATCGATGGCCACCTCTCCCAAATCAGTCAGGATGACACCGTGCGGACTACGAAAATCTGCTTGCACCTTCGATAGACCAATCTCGAACATCACCTTCTCGCTCACGGACTCTAGCAGCCCTTTTTCCTCCAAAAGAAGAATAACTGGAACCGCCTCGGTTCCGAGTATATCGCGGTATGGCCGACCGATCATATCAATCCGCCAAGTCCCCGCGACAGAAGGGTCGGTTTCGTCGAAGTCAACGAATACGTCTGTACCGAGGGGATGGCTACGCACCTTCCCTCGCTTTACAACTCTAGGTTCAAGGTACACTCTAATACTTTTCTTTTCCATTCTCTTCACCTCCTTGGTTGAAATTTGGGCCGGTGCTGACCTTAGTCGCCCCTAGTCCCAGAAAGAATGGATTGCCGGATTCACCTTATCACTTCTCCAGCACCTTGTCAAGCCAAAAGTGGCTCTAGAAGCGACTTTACTCTTTACCGACCCCCGTGCTGGTAAAACTCTCTATAATTCCATCTAATAGCCAGAGAATATTTTGATCTGGAATATATTCGGCTAAAATCCCCATCAGCGCCCTATGGTCAATCGACGCAAAAAATTTACTAACATCACACTTCAACACCCAAACCGTCCTAGTATGATTACAGCTTGCCTGTCTGGCAAACTGCCGAAACCGGTTCAGCGCTCGATGCGTTCCCTTGCCCCTACGACAGGAAAAAGAGTCGGCAATAAAAGTAGTGTCGAAAAACGGATACAACATTCTGTAAACCGCATGATGTAGTAATCTATCATGTACATTCGCCTTATGAATACTTCGTGGTTTCGGGTCAGAGATATTAAATGCTTGGTATACTCCGTGCCGATAAGTCTTGTTACATAAGTCTTCGTGTAAATTACGGACCCCGTCAGCCAAACTGTACCCGAACATCTGTACATCGGGCTTCTTGGTTTTACCTCTTAAAAACTCTCGCCATGCTGCCAGCAAATTTTCTGACGAAATGATATCATCGTAAGCGTGGACGAACTGTTTACAACTCATGCTTCTAAGGTTACCCCCCCCCGAACCTCTGCAACCAAAATTGGTCGCTGTGGTGCTGAAGTTGAAAGATGGCTACAAAATTTGGCAGGAATATCTCGTCCACTTCCCGAGACAAAATCGCTACACCCTCGGCACCAGAATTGACGCCGTTTTTCTTTTCGCCATTGAGTATTGCTTCTTGGCAAGTTACGCACCGAAAGATACCAAACTCGGTCTGCTTAGTAGAACTATTTCTCAAGTTGACTTGCTCAAGCTTCTGCTCCAACTGGCTTGGGAAATCCAAGCTCTTGACCACAAGAAATACGCCCACCTGTCAGAGTATCTGATAGAATCTGGCAGAATGCTTGGCGGCTGGAAAAAGGGACTGTTATCAAAAAACTCTCGCTAAGATTTTAGCGAGAGAAACTCTTTCGAGTAGCAAGCGAAGACCCGATGCCCGTCGTTCCACTGATTGTCGTCGAAGTGGTTGGCATTGAAGTTCCACTTCTGGTTGTCGGCATTCCAGTTCACGTTCACGGTGCGGATCACGCTATGTGGCAAAAACCATCCGTTTCACTGCCGATAGAAAAATTCTCGTTCGGCTGTATTTCACTTGGGACATCACAAGTCCACCAGTTTCCACCACCAACTGCAATTCAAGTTTTTTACAGAATCAGCCAAACATTCTCTTGCCTTAACCATAGCCTCGGCAATTCTGACGCTTTTCGATCCAAAGTCATCTGCCCCAGCCGTGACCAGAACAATACAATGGCTCCTTACTTAGAATATCAAAACAGGTTACATCTCTCCAAATGAAAAATCCCCCAAGCCCTCGACACCAAGTGCCAAAGAACCTAGGGGACCAAGTTTCCAGGTTGTTGGAAAGTGCTAGCTGACTGGAGCGTCAGCAGTTGCGGGCGCGAAGACCCGACGCCCGCCGTCCCACTGAAAGTCGACGAAGTGGCTGGCACCGAAGTCCCACCGCTGGCCGCCGGCAAACCAGCGCACGAACACGGCGCGGAGCACGCTAGGGTCTTTTACATCGCGCACATAGAAGAGGTTCGCTCGACCATTGTTCAATAGGATGCCAGCTCCACCGTTCTTCTGTTGGGCAATCATCCGGCCGATGATTATACCAAAGGTATTGGCATCAAAGACATAGTCTGTCGGGAGCTCGCCTGCGATCTCGCGATCCCAAGCCGACTTGATGGTATCCCACCAGTCTAACTCGACAGTACCCAGTCCGGTCAGCTTCTTGAGGGTCGAACCAAACCAGGAGTGAAAGTTGCCCCAGAAGTAGATTCCAGAACCCGCTTTCAGCGGACTCCGATCAGCCTGTTCGCCTACCTCGACAACATGCTTCCCGCCATAGCGGAGAAATTTCTTAGCGGCGGCAACCGTCTTGGTGACCCTGTTAACAGTCACCTGCACGGGCTCGTTGCTGATGACGGCCTGAATCGCTAGATAGACTGCCTCTAGACTCTTTACCGAACGAGTGCCATCTAGCACCCATCCAACAAGATCAGCCACCACCTTGATAAGCCACGTCACGAACTGAGCGGGTGTCATCTTCTCCATCTAAAAACTCCTTTCCGTGCTACCAACACGGATCCTCTTTCTGTAATCCGTCCTGTTGACAACAGAATCGGTGGCTAGTAGGCAAAACCAGCTCCCAGCCAGACGGCGGGGACTGCTCTATCAGGTGTTTTCAAGCTACACACCTTACACTCTAACTATACTTCTAATCTGATTCACTGTCAAGCCAAAAGTGGCTCTAGAAGCGCCTTTCCTCTTTACCGGCCCTTTGGCGTGGATTCGTCTTTTTCCCCCTCTCCCGTCCGCCATTGGAGGAGGGTCGTCCTGAATTGAGCTAAATCCTGTCCGTCAGCCGACGGAAGGGCGGAGGCGGTCTATACCGCCGAGAGCGCCCTAAGGATTTAGCCAATGAATAGACCCGACGAACTGGCGGGGCGG
>Ga0209541_10011099_pt1 | contig 14160 bp, 19 predicted proteins | sample RifCSPlowO2_01_FD_184027 | JGI IMG/M metagenome (GOLD analysis project Ga0209541, IMG submission 184027) | Groundwater microbial communities from Rifle, Colorado - Rifle CSP2_plank lowO2_0.1 (SPAdes) (version 2) | ecosystem: Environmental > Aquatic > Deep subsurface > Groundwater | place... | reverse complement strand
CTTTCATGCCATTCTTCATTGTGACTTCCTTGCCATCTTTGATTTCAACCTCTTTCCTGCACTTCATGCATCTTCCTCTTGCCATTTTTGAAAACACCTCAAAAATTTAAATTTGATCTAGGTTTTAACACCTATAAGCATGAAATACACACAGTCATATATAAATATTTGGTTTTTTAATAGGTAATTTTTAAAATTTTATATATATATTTGTTACTTTTGAGTTTAGAATCACTCTACAATCTCCAGCAATTCCTTAATGTCATTTATCTCATAATCTGCATTGCTTTTTGCCTTTGGATTGCCGTACTTGGCAAAGCATGTCAGCATGCCAAGCTTTTTAGCTCCTTTAATATCCCTTTCAGGCCTGTCGCCAACCATCAGGCATTCTTGAGGTTTCACTTTAAGCTTCTTGAAAGCTACCTTGAAGGGTGCAATGCTTGGCTTAAATTCCTTGGTGTCATCAAAAGTTATAACAACATCAAACAAGCTGTTAATCTTCATGGAAACAAGCCTTATCCATGCTTTCAATCTTGGGGCATCAGAAACAATGGCTAATTTAATGCCCCTCTTCTTCAGCTCAAACAAAACTTCACTTACATGAGGATACGGCTCGAGAAAGCCTGTCCTTACCCTTCTATAAGCAACTATGCCGCTGGCAAGAATCTCATAATCTATCCTTTTTGCTGTTTTTTTCAGAAATTTCTGGAATATTGTTTTTTCCTCCAAACCATATTTATCATAAAGGGAAAACAGCTCTTTAATTGCCTTTTCTTTCTTGACATTTAAGCCAGCACCAATCATTGCAGAAATAGCAGCATCACAGCTAATCTTTTTCATTGTCATGAAATCTATCAAAGTGTTGTCCAAGTCAAAGATGACTGATTTGATCATAGGATAAATGAGAATAAGTTTATTATATAAAGCTTATTGAATACTAAACATCTGAGCTTCAACCCATTCACTCTTGCACCTCGGGCATTTGCTTGGTTTGCTTATTTTGCTTCTGTCCTTGAATGCAAAATTGCATTTTCTGCAGTAAGCTGGTGTAATTTTCAGTTTTCGTGGTTTAATTGATTTATCTATATGCTGCAAATCTTCAATTATTTCTTTTAATTCGCATTGAAAGTAGTTTGCTAACTGCTGTGCCGTCTGTTTATTTTCCTGTAGAATTTCAATTATTTGTTGCCTGCGTGTCATTTTTTATTTAATGCTCTCATTAAAAAACTCTATAACTCTTTTTTCATATCTTGCAGGATTAACTGCATGGCCCATTCCATGGTCTGCATTTTCAACAATCCAAAGCTCTGTTTTTTTGTTCGCATCGTGCAATAAGTAAGCTTCGCTGACTGGAATTTGTGAGTCTTTTTCAGCATGAATCAGTAAAATTGGAACTTTTATATTTTTAATATTGTCAACTGGATTAATATTATCGACATTTATATTCAAAAATAATATTCCATATAATTTTGTCAAATAATACAATGGATACTTAAAAACAAGAAAAATCCTATACATGTGCTCAACCATGTGGCTTAATTTTGCATATGTGCTGTCTGTTACAATTGCCTTCACATTCTCGTGACTAGACATCAAAGCAACTGCGCCTCCTAAAGAAAAGCCATAGAGCCCAATATTTGTGATGTTTTTTTCTTTTTCCAAATATTTGATTGCACCAAGCAAATCATTCTTCTCAAGATAGCCAACTGTTGTAAACTTCCCTTCACTCTGTCCAAAGCTTCTGAAATCAAACAAAAAAACATTAAAGTCTTTTGCCAGGAATTCAGCGATTCCAAGAAGGTTTGCTTTGTCAGCAGGGTAGCCATGCATTACAATAATTGTTTTCTTTGTTTTGTTATTCGGGATAAACCAGCCGCTTAATTTAACTTCATCAGTGCTATTAAAATCAACTTCCTCATATTCCAATCCCAAGTCAGAAGGCACAAGATTTGTTATTATTTTCTGCGGGCGTATGGACATGTAAAATGTCAATAAAGAAAAGATTATAAGCCACAATACAATAAAAATAAAGACCTTGAGCAAGATTTGCATATGCTTTAATTTTTTTTGCAGTATAAAAAGATTGCTAACAAAACTATCGAAAATTAAAAATTTTCGGAGTTTCGGAAAACGTATCGCATGCGTGTCATATTCCCCTGAATACTTGGAAGGGTTGAGTTTTAGTGCAACGTCCTGAAAGGAAAACTCAAAGTTGTCGGCACTATAGCAAAAAATGGGGTCGGCTCGATTAAAACCGAAAAGTATTTAAGTAAAAAAGTAAAATTGTTTTACTAGGTGATAAATATGACAGAAAAAGAAGTACAGATAACTACCACTTCGCCTAAAGGGCAAGTAGTTATACCCCAAGAGATTAGAGAACAAATGAGTATAGAATCTGGAACAAAATTTGCAGTTTACGGCAGAGGAGATACTATCATCTTCAAGAGAGTAAAACTGCCAACCGTAAAAGATTTTGAAAGATTGGCTAAATTTGGTAGAGCATTTGCTGCAAGAAAAAGAATTAAAGAAAAAGACGTGCTAAAAGATGATTAGGGTATTGCCAGATACGAATATAATTATTTCTTCTGTGTTCTGGAGAGGGAATCCTTATGAAGTGATTAGAAGGGGTATTCTGGAAGAGTATCGGCTTGTTATATCTACTGAAATTTTAGATGAAGTTGTTGGCAAATTAAGAAATAAATTCCAGTTTCCAGAAGAAAGTATACAAGAGTTAATAGATATTCTTATGACACATTGTCATGTTGTTGATGTAACGAGCAAATTTGATGTTGTAAGAGACAAGAAGGACAACAAGATTGTTGAATGCGCTTTTGATGGAAAAGCTGACTACATTGTTACAGGAGATCCTGATTTGCTGGAATTGAAAGAATTTAAAGGAATTAAGATAGTTAAAGCAAAAGAGTTTTTGGAAGAGATTGGATAAATTGTAATGAACTAGGCTAAGGAATTAACTCGTATTTTCCTACTTAACTTGAAATTACCGGTTTTCCGCAACCTTTAAAAGCGCCCTTCTACATCTAAAACCTAATGGAAACACTTGAATCTTTGAAATGGCTTAAGGAGCAGAACCTATATGATTTGGCATCTAAAGTTGCGCTTTCGCTGAAGAAAGTTTTCACGCCTTGCCTGGCTGCAACAGACGAGAAAGTTTTGATAGTTGGGGATGTAGGCTATGAAAACAGGAATGTAGCTGCTGTTTTATCTGGAGCTTATTACCTTGCAGCTGAGCAGCTCAAGCTGGATGCAAAATTAATCCTGCAGAATGTCAAGTCAAGAGGAGACATTTCAGATGAAGATGTAATACAAAACCTGTCAGAGCTCAAATCAGGCAACATCATTATTTTGAACATGTCTGACAAGCTTGGCAATATACAAAAGCTCGGCAAAAGCTTCAGAAGATGGGTTTCAAAAAAGGAGCATCGCTTTATTTCAGCAATGAGTTTGGGCGATTTGGCTACAAGCAATATAGACTTGATATTGAAGGCAATAGATGTTAATTACAAGCCATTGCAAACACAGCACGAAGAAATAAGGCAAAGACTGGAAAATGCAAAGGAAATTCACATAACAACACCTGCCGGAACTGATTTATACTATGATAAAAGCGGGATAAAGGCAATCGCAGCTGATGGAAATTACACATTGCCAGGAACAGGGGGGAACTTGCCTGCAGGAGAAGTTTACTCACCCCCAAATGGAAGGAGAATAGAGGGAAAAGTTGTCATTGACGGCAGCTCAAGAACGCATGAGCATACCATTCTGATTAAGAAACCAATAGAATTGACAATAAAAGACGGCAATATAACCGAAATCAAAGGGCATGAAGAGGCAAAGCAGCTTGAAGCTACTTTAAAATGGGCAGCTTCTGTTGCAAAAAACCCCGGCAATGTAAGAAGAATCTGCGAGCTTGGAATTGGCTTGAATCCTAATGCCCACATAATAGGCGCTATGATTGTTGATGACAAAACACTTGGAACAGCGCACATAGGCATAGGCTCAAATTACTGGTTTGGCGGCAATATTTATGCAATCATTCATCTTGACCAGGTATTCAAAAATCCCACAATTTATTTAGATGGGGAGTTATTGAAAATATAGAATTAGTCCTCTTCCTTTAATTGCTGCATCCACTTTGGCAGCTCAATATCCGGATATTTCTTGTCAGAACCCTCAAAATAGGTGCCCTTTTCCTTCAGTTTCTCCATAATTTAATGATAAGTCCGCCAAATATATAAAGATTGTTTAGTAAGATTGAGTAACTACACCATTTCATTTTCACCACTAGAAAGAAAAGTATTAAAAACTAAGGCATTATTAAAAATAAATTCAATCAGTCGCTTCGCGACAAATTTTAGTACTCGGCGTCGCTTTTTCTTTCATTAAGCGCCGCCTCGTCAATTTATTCAACAATAAAAAATTTAAATACTAAATCAAAAATGCCATACAAACAAGTTATATTGGTCAGGGAAGATTTGAAGCTGCCAAAAGGAAAACTCGCAGCACAATCATCTCATGCCTCTGTAGATGCAACCCTTAAATCAGATAAAAGAATCGTTGATTTGTGGAAAAAGGAAGGCGGAAAAAAAGTTATTTTAAAAGTTATAGATGAGAAGGAATTGTTTAAGTATAAGGAAATGGCAGAAGATATTGGATTGAAAACTGCTTTGATAAAAGATGCTGGAAGAACTGTTCTGGAGCCAGGAACAATCACTTGTTTGGGCATAGGGCCTGATTTGGAAGAGAAGATTGACAAGGTAAGTGGAAAGTTGAGGATGATGTGATATAATTATACTTTGCAGCTTAAATAAAATACTTTTCCTGAACTATTCCTCTTTCCTGAACTATTCCTATTCTTCTAAGTAATTTATCTATCTCTCCTTGAGTGAGTCGCTTAAAATAACTTTCTCCACAAAATGCAGCATACATTCCACCCGTATATCCAATATCATATTCTTCTTGGTAAGAAGTACTAAATCTATCTGCAGGATCAAATGTTCTATGAGGATTTCCTAGAAAAGCATCTTGAAATCCTTGGAACAGTTTTGTACCCCTAAGCAAAGGTCTATCATCAACATCTGTTACTGTTGAAAATCCTTTCCTTCTAGCAAATTCAATGTAAGCTTTTTCTTCCAATGGAATTTGTGGTGGATTAGCAGTTGCATTCATATTAAGCATTAATAGGCATTGATTTAAAAATTTTTCCAGTTACATTTTTAAACCGATTATTTATCCTTATCTGTATCGGGCCCATAGCTCAGCCTGGTTAGAGCGACTGACTCTTAATCAGTAGGTCGCGAGTTCGAATCTCGTTGGGCCCACTTTATTCGATTTCTTTTACTACCCTAAAATTAGTAAAATTTATATGCAGTTATTGAATACTTCGTTCTGATGTATCAAGATGTTTTTATTATAGGTGCAACAGGAAAAGTAGGCTCTACTTTAATAAGACAGATTCTGGAAAAACGCGACACAGACACTTCTTTGCATGCTAATCCTACTAGGATTGTTGGAGTTGCCTCACACGATAATTTTGTTTATTCGCCGAGAGGACTTAGTCCATCCCAGGCATATAGTTTTGCATCAAGAAATTTTGGTGATGTTAATAGATATAGTGATCTTCACGAGCTTGTTGAAGCTGCTGATATAGGAACCAGAAGAAGCTCTAGTTCTCTTGTAGTTGTAGACGCGACACCTGTTCTTGATGGTATGACCAGATTCCACATTTATGTGGTTGGGACAACACCCTACGGTATTGTTACAGCAAACAAAAATCCGATAGCGCTTTCTGATTACCGGACTTTTCAGACTCTCACAGGAAACCCAAGAAGGTATGGTTACAGATGCTCGGTTATGGCAGGCTCTGATGCCGTGCCGTTTTTGCTGGACTTGAGAGATTTAAATGAAACACTTTATGGCATCGAAGGGTGCTTCTCTGGAACGCTTGGTTACATTACATCTGAATTGGATAAAGGTAGAAAATTTTCTGAAATACTTAATGAAGCCCACTCGAAGGGTTATACGGAGCCAGATCCTAGAGATGATCTTCGCGGATTTGATGTTGCAAGAAAGATTATTGTGCTCGCACGATCTGCAGGGCACGAAGTTGGAATAAAAAATATCAAACCACAACCATTTATCCCAGAAGAATATTTGAAGAATGAAAGTATTGACGACTTCCTTGCAAATTCAGTAAATCTTGACCAATACTTCGCCGATATGGTAAAATCTGCCAGAACACATAAAAATACCAGAACACATGGAAATACCATTAGATATATTGCAACAATGAAATTAAATCAAGGTTATCCAGAAATTGAAGTTGCATTAAAAGAGGTTCCTTTAGAAAGCAGTTTGGGAATGTTGCAGGGAACTAGGAATAAAATCGTAATTACAACAGAATGCTACCCAGTAGACAGACCATATATTATCGAAGCCCCTGGTGCAGGATTAGATGTCACTGCAAGAAATATAAGAAGAGATTTGATAGGCCTCCTTACGGAAAGAACTGCGACTAATCATATTACAAACCACAGGAGATAACCATTTATTTACTCACCACCTCTTGCAATACATCATAAGCTTTCATTGAATCTTTCTTATTCAATATAAAAGTCAGTTCCGTCATGGTCGATACTATCTCATAAATATTGATATTTTCCCACGCTAATTTTCTAACAATATTGAATATGACCCCTGGAGTTTCTGTAAAATTTTCGGATTTGAAGATGATTGTCAATGCAGCCAATCCCTGTTCCTTATTCACTATTTTCTCACCATGCATAAATTTTATCAATTTTTCCATGTACTTTTCATTAATTATGATGCTAATCTCATTGTTGCCTATAATGACATTTAAAGTGTCGCCTCTTTCAAAATTAACAAGATGATGGATTGTTCTTAATTTTGTCATTAAACTAGGAGATTTTACAAAAGCGAAGTCGCATATGTTTGTCCTTATTATTAACTCGCCGCTGTAATCAAAAGCCTTGAGCTTCTTTCTATGCTCGGAAATCTCGTCTGCATAGCGCCTTAAAGCCATAACAATGGCAGGAATCTTTATTTTTTTGTTTAATTCTTGCTCTATTTTTGGCTGGATTTGTTCTGCTAAACTGCCTATGCTTATTATCCCATTAGCCAATCCCTCTTCTACAAAAGGCTGGCCATTTACAATTTTCTTGACAATGTGGCTTACTGTTACCATAACGAATAAAACACAAATTGTTATTATAATAACATAATGTTTATATACTAATATATAAAACTTTTGATTATGAGAATTTTTGATATTGAACTAAGGCTTAACCTATTTGGAGATTTGAGCAGTTATACAGATGTTATGGGCGATTTTGAGGATAAGTGAGTTTATGGCCGCAACAAATTCAAATGTATATACAGGAACTGTTTATTTACATGATATTCATGACGAATTAGTAGTTATGGTTGGTACAAATGGTGCTAGGCCATCAAATCGTGAAGATTTAATACCGCCTCTAACATTAACTGAACAACCAAGACAATTCCTTGATGGGTTAATATCCTCATTACCAAAAGGCGCTGTCATTCCTGTTCATCCATCGACTCCAGACGTTTTATATGCTGGATCTGAAAAACGAGGTTATGTTTTATCAGTAAAACCTGAGTACCAACCTGAATTATCAAGGTTGCTTGCTAAATGATAAAATGATGTTCAATTAAATAAAATTTGGAAATTTTGTTAAGTTGGATTTCTAATCAAAAACCTAATTCTTTATATCCCAAAACATTTATATAATGAATTGCTATTGTTTTTCTATGCACCATCAAAATCATGATAAAAAAATCTATGAGGATATGTCAGTAAATCGCAAAGCGATTTCCGAGCATGCTCAGAAATCGAAGATTTCTGACACTTTCTGGGCAGATAGCATAGCAGATGAAGTTATAAAAAGAGTTGAAAATAGTGATTTATTGAAAAGTCTTGTAAAAAAGCATGACTATATTGCCTATGACGAGAAAACACCTTCCGGCACAATCCATATAGGTTCTGGCAGAGGGTGGGTAATACATGATGCAATTGCAAAAGCCTTGAGAGACAAGGGTGTTAAGGCGCGCTTTATATTAAGCAGCGATGACATGGACCCATTAGACAAGCCGTCAAAAGAGTTAAGCAAGCAAGAAAATGAAAAATACATTGGGGTCCCTTTCAGATATATACCCAGCCCTGTAAAAGGTTACAAGAATTTTGGCGATTACTATTTTTCTCAATGCGTTAACCTATTTCCTGATTTCGGGATAGATGCAGAGATTGAAAGCACAGGGCAAGAGTACGAAAAGGGCTCCTTCAACAAGGCAATAAAAATAGTGCTTGATAATGCTGATAAAATACAGAAAATATATGCTGACTTGTACGGAGAAGATGTTGCTGCTGCAAATAAGCTGCCTTTCAATGTTTTGTGTCCTAAATGTAAAAAAATATCTACTACTCTGGCTCTTGAATGGAATAAGAAAAAGGAAATGATTAACTTTGAATGCAGAAATGATGTTGTCAAATGGGCAAAAGGATGCGGGCATAAAGGATGGATTTCCCCTTATAATGGAAACGGAAAGTTCCCATGGAAGGTTGAATGGGCTGCAAAATGGCCTACTAAATCTGTAATTGTCGAGACAGCAGGCAAGGATCATTTTACAAAAGGCGGCTCTAGGACAATCGCTTGCAGAATAAGTGCAGATATTTTTAACTACCCTCCACCATATCCCTCCAATGGTTATGAAACAGGGCCGGGATACGAATTCTTTAATGTTGGAGGAAAAAAAATGAGCACTTCAAAAGGGCAAGGACTTGGATTTGCAGATTCAATAAATTATGCTCCTGCCAAAATGCTTAGGTTCCTGCTTATAAGGACAAGGCCAAACGCTGCAATTGATTTTGAGCCTTATGGCTCAAATGACCTGATACTGCTTTATGAAAGGTACGACCAAGCTGAGCGTGTTTATTTTGGCAAAGAAGACCTGGGAGAAAAGGAAAATTCAAGGCAGAAAAGGATTTACGAGTTAAGCCATATCGGAAAAATCCCAAAAAGAATTCCTCCTCAAGTCAGCTTTTTGCATGCGTCTGTTTTGGTGCAGGTTTTTGACAATGAAAAGATGATACGGGAATCACTTGAAAACGCAAATCACGTTCCGGAAGACGCAACTAAGGAAGAAATTGATTATGTGAAAGAAAGATTAAGGTTTGCAAAAAAATGGGTGCAGGAATTTGCAGACGAGCAGTACAAATTCAAATTGCAGCACAAAGTTCCCGACAATATTGCTCTAAATGAAAAGCAAAAAAAGGCACTGCATACAATTGCAAAATTACTAAAAGAAAATCAATACAATGAAAAATCATTATTCAATGAATTTTATGAGGTTTCCAAAAAGCTGGATTTAAATCCGCAGGATTTCTTCAAGGCGACATACAAAGTTTTGCTGAATAAGGAAAAAGGACCAAAGCTAGCGCCTTTTATTTTGGCATTAGGGAAAGAAAAAGTGATTAAGTTGTTTGAGGAGGTTTAAGCTGATTTTTTCACTTCCTCATAAACTTTCTTCAAAGGCATTTTTTTATTTCTTGCAATCTTCGCGCAATCTTCATATTCCGGCATTATATTTTTTATTTCGTTATTTAATTTTGAAATCTTAAATCTTACATTTCCATATTTTGTTTTTATTGTTTTTATTTCCCTGTCAAGTTTTTTTCTTTCTGCTGGGTAAATCCTGATTCCAAGAGTTGTTGTTTCTTCAAAGAGTATTTTTGATAATTTATCGATATTGTTCCTATCACATAAAGCAGTAATCTTTATCCCAATCCTGCCTTTTTTCATAGTTATAGGTGTTGTATAAGCGTCAAGCGCACCATTTTCCATTAACCTTTCAATGACATAAGGATAAATTTCAGGATTCATATTATCAATGTTTGTTTCAATTATGTTTATTTTTTCTTCATCCTTTTCATTTAATTCTCCCAAAAAAATCCTTAAAACATTTGGTTGCAACAAATCTTTGCTTCCAGCACCATACCCGATTTTTTCGACTTTCATTGTACGTATATCTCCAAATTTTGATGCAAAATTTGTTATTATCGCAGCTCCTGTTGGTGTAACAAGCTCTGCTCGTATATCATTATTGTAGACTGGAACTCCTCTTAAAATTTCAGCAGTGGCAGGGGCTGGAACTGGAAATCTGCCATGAGAAAATTCAACAAAACCTGTTCCAACATTAAGTTTTGAGCAATGCACTTCTTCAATCTCCAATTTTTTTAATCCAATAACTGCGCCAGCAACATCAATTATTGTGTCTATTGCCCCTATTTCATGTAAATGAATTTTGTCAATTGGCTTGTTGTGGATTTTTGCCTCTGCAGTTGCTATTTTTAAGAATATTTTTTTAATTGCGTTTTTTGTTTCGTTGTCGAGTTTTGAATCGTCAATTATTTTATTGATTTCTTTTAAATTTCGTTCTTCATCATTGTGTTCATGCTTTGTAATCACATCAAATTTTGTTGAACTTATTCCATTTTTTACGATTTTTTTAGCTTCAATCTTGTAATTTTTTAGATTTAATTTTTTTAATTCTTTATCAAGAAAATCTACCTCAAGACCCAAATCTATCAAAGCACCAATTATCATGTCGCCGCTTATCCCGGAAAAGCAATCAAAATAAGCCGTTTTCATAGAAATCACTTGTTTATCAAGCTTGCAAAATAGCCTGCTCCAAAGCCATTGTCAATGTTCACAACAACAACCCCAGGCGAGCATGAATTTAGCATAGTAAGCAGAGGCGCAATTCCCTTGAAGGATGCTCCGTATCCTACAGATGTTGGAACTGCGATAATCGGCTTTCCTATCAACCCGGAAACAACGCTTGGCAAAACTCCATCCATGCCTGCAACAATAATAAGCACATTTGCATCCGACAATTTTTCTTTATTTTTTAATAATCTGTGCAAACCTGCAACTCCGACATCGTACAGCCTCTCTACATTGTTGCCCATTGCTTCTGCAACAACTGCTGCTTCTTCTGCAACATTAATATCGGACGTGCCTGCGCTCAAAATCAGGATCTTGCCTTTTTTGATTTGTTTATTTTTTTTATTGATTATGATTGTTTTGGAAATTTTATTATATTGGGCATTTTTAATGTATTTTTTAACTTCGATAAACATTTCTTCTGTCGCCCTTGTTGCAAGGACATCGGCATTGTTCAGTGCCAATTTTTTGACAATATCCGCAACCTGTCCTGTAGTTTTATTTTGGCAGAAAATAACTTCTGGAAAGCCTTTCCTTAAAGACCTATGATGGTCAATTTTGGCAAAGCCCAAGTCTTCAAAAGGAAGAAACTTTAATTCTTTTATTGCATCATCTACTTCAATTTTGTTGCTTTTCAGGTTTTGCATTAATTTTTTTATTTTCTGTTCGTACATTTTTATTGATTTATCATCAGATTCAAATTCCCGCTTTTAAAATTTGAGATTATTATTTCATTGAATCCGATTTTATTAAATTTTTTTTGTATCAAATCAAAATTATCATTTATTATCGATTTATCATTCTCATTTACTTCAATTTTTGCTGCACTTCCAAAATGCCTTACCCTTAATTCTCTTATCCCAAAATCTTTCAGGAATGCTTCAGCTTCTTCAGTCATTGATAATTTTTTTAATGTAATTTCCTGCCCATAAGGCACTCTTGAAGACAGGCACGGGCTTGATGGTTTGTCCCAGATTTCCAAGCCAAGGTGCTTTGCAAGCTCCCTGACTTCTTTTTTTGTTATTCCGGCATCTTTTAGAGGGCTTATTACATCATTTTCATCTGCTGCCTTTAAACCCGGCCTGTAATCACCCAAATCATCAAAATTTGTTCCGTTAAGAATATTTTTCATTTTTAATTTTTGCGAAGTATCCCTTAATTTCGCATACAATTCAGATTTGCAGTAATAACACCTGTTGCTGGGGTTTTTAATGTAATCCTTATTTTTTGTTTCTTGTGTATTTATTACTAACTGTTTTGCACCAATTTGTCTTGCAATTTTTTTTGTTTCCTCTAGCTCTCTTCTTGGCAGCGAAGGGCTGTCTGCAGTGACTGCTATCGCTTTATCGCCTAGAACTTCATAAGAAATTTTAAGCACCAAAGTGCTGTCTATCCCTCCTGAAAAAGCAACTATTGCATTGTCTAATTTTTTAATTATTTCTTTTAATTGCCCGTATTTTCGGATTAATTGTTTTTCCATTTTATGCAAGGGCAAACAACATTAATGTTCCATAGATTATGCCCATAGATCCTGTGCCAAAAGAGACAAATTTGTATATTTTTTCGCTGTGTAGTTTTATCAACGGATATGAAAAGATAATTGTAAACAATACCATTCCCAGGACAACTCCAAAGCTGAATAATCCCAGAGCCGCAATCAACCCACCAAGCGAGGTAACAGCAAGTGAAGCGGCAAACAATGTCAAAAGCTCATCATTGCTTGCAAGTCCCTGTACAACCCCAATTCCAAACATGTGGGTGTGTGAATGCCCTTTACCTTGATGTTTCTTAAGGTGAATGTGTGGGTGGGAATGAATTATATTTCCGTGCGAATGCTTGTGCGAGTGCAAACTGAAAAAATCCTTTAAGCTTAAACTTCCAAGTACTACCAGCATTATCCCAACAATCTTTTCAAAATGAGGCAGCAAATTATTCAAAAAAGATTCCTTAAAAATGAAAAGGGTTATTGTTATGATGGTTGCTGTTAGCATATGGCCTATAGCCCAGTTAAACCCGATTCTTATCGACGACTCTACTGAGTCAACATTCCTTAAAATGTTTGAAACAGCAATCAAGTGGTCAGAGTCGTAGCTGTGCTTGAACCCCAGCACAAGCGCAAGCGCCATGAACGAGATTATTTCCAGCATTGGGATAAGTATAAATCAACTTTATATAAATATTACGTTTTTTATTAACGTGTTACGAAAATTATTTAAAGCAGCAGGCAAACTTGCTGATTGTGGACAAAGTCATCAGGACCGGAATATCATTTGAGCCAAGGTTATTGAAGCTTTTTGACAAATTCATAAAGGAAAAAGGCTACACAAACAGGTCTGAAGCCATTAATGACATTATACGCGACAGGCTAACCCACAGGCATGAAACCCAGATTGTAGGTACTGTAAAAGTCATTTACGACCACCGCATGGGGCATTACAGCAAGAATGTGTCAAACATTCAGCATGACTACCATTGCCAGATTATCTCTTCAATGCATACTTATCTTGACCATCACACTTGCCTGGAACTGATTATTGTCAAAGGCAGGATTGACAGAGTTAAGAAATTAATGGAAAAAATAAGAAAAACAGAAGGCGTTAAGGAAACCGTTCTGATTCCGGAAAATAAAAAATAAATAAAAAGTTTATGCGCATTCTGCAAGGCACTGGTCTTTCTGGTCTCCAGTCATGTAATCACATACTGAGCATGGGTCAGTACTTCCGCCTGGTGAAGGCATGCTCTGTGTTTTGGTTCCTGCAGGAATCTCAAAATCACTATCGCTTACAGACTTGGAGTAGCTTTTCGCTGTCATCTCTGTCATAAAATCAGAGCTTTCCACAAGCATGTATAATGGAATCCCGTCGCTTGCGAAGCAGTACTTCGTATTGACGCCATTGGCGTCGCCGACAACTTTATAGCATTTTGCAGTTGTTCCCGCAATTGTCTTTGTGCCGTCAGCCACTATGTTGTATTTGCCCGTATTCTGCTTTATGTCTTTTTCTGTATCGGCTACATTGTCTTTTTTGATGTCTGACTTAAAGCAGTTCCAGCTGCCTTGTGTGTTGGTGCAGATGGTAAATACATCATCTACAAGGTAGCTTCTTGACTCAATGCCCTGGGTTGCAACATCAGTTCTTATCTTTTTTTCTCCTTTGAAGTATTGTAGCATTTTAGTCTGAACAGTCTGGCCTTGCGCCTTGGAAACAATATCATAATCAATCTTCCATTCCAGATTTGCTTTTCCGGAAAGCAAGCTCATGAATTCAGATGATGATCCTTTGTCCTGCTGAGCAGAAGTTTTGCTTTCCGTCTTTTCGCTAGTATCCTGCTGCGTTTCGCAACTTATCAAAAAAACCAAAATTGCCGTTATTACCAA
>Ga0209541_10011097_pt1 | contig 14163 bp, 16 predicted proteins | sample RifCSPlowO2_01_FD_184027 | JGI IMG/M metagenome (GOLD analysis project Ga0209541, IMG submission 184027) | Groundwater microbial communities from Rifle, Colorado - Rifle CSP2_plank lowO2_0.1 (SPAdes) (version 2) | ecosystem: Environmental > Aquatic > Deep subsurface > Groundwater | place... | reverse complement strand
TCAAAACTAAAAATGACACCCGACCAATACCGCCAAAATTACTTACAAAAAGCTATCAAATCGATTTACTAAGAATTGGGTACTTGACATTATGTTTCAGAATTTGAAGGAAATTTTTACATTATGACAGATCATAATGCACCAAAGTTTAAAGTTATGATAGTTTCTTGTGAAGTGGAAGATTTTTCAGACAAAACCAAATGGGAAGAATTTATACCAGAACAAGATGGCACATTAGATAGTTTTAGTATTGTTGGTGGTAAGGCTGTTTTAGAATATCAAGTTAAAGCATGTTCGAAATTGGAAATTATGAACTTAGATTTATCAAACAAGTATGAAGTTGAATTACCTACTGTTGGAACAGTAACTTCTGTGACAGGTACAGACGATAAGCCAGAACTATATTATTCATTCGAGTCTTATGCTGTACCAGATGCTATTTATAAATTTAATATTGAAACTAGAAAACAAGAAAAGATCGATGGACTAAAGGTTGATGCAGATTTATCACAAATTACTACAGAGCAAGTTACATATAATTCCAAAGATGGAACTCCAATAACTATGTTTGTGGTTAAAAACAAAAATTGTGTTAGTGATGGAAGTAATAAAACGATTTTATATGGCTATGGTGGTTTTAATATCGGTGAAACTCCAACATTTGGTGGAAGTATTGTTGAATGGGTAAACTCTGGTGGAATTTATGTCGCAACTAATTTGAGGGGGGGGTCAGAATATGGAGAAGATTGGCATAGAGCAGGAATGCTTGAGAAGAAACAAAACGTGTTTGATGATTTTATTGGTGCTGCAGAATATCTTATTGATAATAATTATACAAAACCTGATAAGTTAGCAATTTGGGGTGGTAGTAATGGTGGGTTATTGGTTGGAGCAGTTATGGTTCAAAGACCTGAATTGTTTGGTGCTGTTGTTTGCACAGTACCTTTATTAGACATGATTCATTATGATCAACTTAAAATCGCTAAACTTTGGAGGTCTGAGTATGGTGATCCATCAGATCCAGAACATTTTAAATTTTTATATGCATATTCTCCATATCATCATGTTGTAGATGGTACAAATTATCCATCAGTTTTCTTGCGAACAGCAGAAAATGATAGTCGAGTAGATGCAATGCATGCAAGAAAAATGGCAGCAAGGTTACAGACAGCATCTACTTCAGATAGCCCAATACTTTTATGTGTTGAGGATAAAGCAGGACATGGAGCAGGAAAGCCAGTTGCTAAAATTATTGAGGATACTACAGATGTTTATACCTTCTTAAGAAGTACGATAGGTAGTTAGTTTTCTTCGTTTTTTTCCCTCACCGCAGTGAGGGATTCCATCCAAAAGGAATCATGCAAGGAGCAATGGTTTTGTTCTGTTTTGTCTTCTAACCAAGTGCTGTGCGGTAGCACCTGTAGCTGTTTTCTAGCACTTGGTATAGTTGCCTTGCAAAGGCAAATTGCGACTGAAATAGGAGTTGTTTTGGGTACTTTAACGGTAACGGCTACCGTTACCGTCATCCGTCAACCGTTAGACCGTAGTATGGCCGAAAATACGGCCAGTTGACGGATTCTGTAAAGTACCTGACGGGTATCCGTCAAGCCCTCGCAAGGGCTTTCCCTTTTGGTAGTACAGTGGGTAAGCGGAAGGCCGAAACGAGCGAAGCGAGTGGAGGCCTGGAGCGGATTGTTCGACTGTGGTTGCGAGCCGCGAAGCAGCGAGCAGAGAAACCCGAGCTCCGCAACAATTCCTTCCCCTTTGACCCCTCCCTTGTTGCTCCGCAAACACAAGTTAAAAATTTGTTGTAAAATGGGTTCTAGCCGAATCGTACAAGTTCACCAACTAGTCTGTAATTTCCCGCTCTAGATCTCGCTTTTTTATAGCTTCCCGTTTCTCATATATGCGTTTGCCCCGAGCCAGACCTAACTCCAACTTAATCAGTCCTGAGTGGGTATATAAAGCAGTTGGGATAAGCAGTAGGCGAGCCTGTTTCATGCGTGATTGGAGGGCCACCATTTCCTTCTTGTGCACCAGTAGCTTTCTGGCTCTTTTGGGATCATAGTCTGTATTATCAGCGTGTTTATATGGATAAATATGCAGGTTATACACCCACAGTTCTGGTCCGAATCTCCCTGGTTTAAACTTACAAAAAGCAGTTGATAAATCGGCTTGGCCAAGTTTAGTCGATTTAACTTCAGCCCCAGACAGCATGATTCCAGCCTCTATGCGCTCTTTAACCTCGTAATCAAACTTGGCTTGACGATTAATAATTTTCACAATTTTATAGAATAGATTTTACTCCCCGCAAGCAAATACATCGCCCCACCCAGTTCATCCACCACGATATCGCTGGCTTCCCGGGCTTGATCAAATTGGTACTGCAATTGGTAAGCTCCGGTTTTGGCCAGCACCACCACCCGACTATTACCCCAATCTAAGACATATAACTGACTAGCTTCTGAATCGGTATAAATGACGACACCTGGAGTAAATGGCTTATCTAAATCCGTAACAGCAAAATTCTCTTTTACCCCCCGGGTGTACTTAAGTATTTGGCCAGTAGTTTGCATAATCCAAACACTGGCATCAATCGCCATATTCAGACTTTGACTTAGACCGTTCTCTGTATCTGCCAGCCATTTTTGTTTTACTCCATATCCCTCATCAGTTACCTGATATCGCAAGATGTTGTTTTGGGTAAGCAGATAAATATTTCCAGCAAACATCTGCATATCCATTACCTGTCCCCAAGTAGAGTCAGGGGGAATTACAATCTTACAACTGCCGGTCAAACTGCATTCGACGATGCCTTTGTCGGATAGGACAGTAATTTTGCCCGGGTAAACAGCCATTAATTTAGTTTCACCTAGATCAGTTTTACCAGAGATGACCACCCCGCTTTTTTTAGCCGGATCAATCACTGCCAATCGACCTCCGGCAGTATCCAGAACTACCAATTTACTCTCAACTAGTCCCAGCTGGGAGCCGGTCATGCCAGAACGCAACCAATCCAAGTCCAACACTTCCTGGGCCGGATCTGATTTAACTCCAGAGGCCACTCCCAACACCTGGCCAAAACTAGCTTCTATCTGAGCAATTCGCTCATCTGTCTTGCCAGTATTTTTTAACTGAGGTAAACTGGCTGACACCTCTGCCAGCAGCTGGCGGCTGCGCACCGGGTTTAGCTGAGCTAATGATTGGGCCTCGTTGAATTTATGGACCACCTCTTCTATGCGCTGATTACGCACACCGAGTTTATTTTCCATATATGTCCGACGCCACTGCCAACCTCCAACAAGGAGCAACAGTAGCAGCAAAAAGCCTATCCCCACGTACATGTTGCGCCGGCGAGACATGTTTTTATCTCCTTCTGAAATAAAAATTGGCCCGGTGGGCTTGGGAATAAATTTGGCCAGCTTAGTTCGCAACCGGTCGATAATTTTGGTGCCAGTGTCAATTTTTGGGATTTGGGATACAAAATACGGGATTTGCATCACCACCCCCACTCCTCCAATACCCGTATCACTCCCATGCACCACCGTAGCCAAACTTTCAGCTAGCTCTGTGGGGTGAGTGTTGTTAGCAACCGCTGCTCGGACGGTTCCTAAAGTAATAGCCCGCCAAAACTGGCTATTGCCGGCTACAACTATTTGTCCCGGTTTTATCCAACCACTTAAAGCCATGGGTCTGGTTTGAACTGACTGCGGATTCACTATCCATCCCTCCTGCCTGCCCTGCCCTGCCGGTTGGCGGGTCCACACTCCCCCACTTCCCCAAACTACAACATACAAGGCTTCTCCTAAGTTGGCTAGAGCTACAATTTCGCAACCAGCAAATTCTTCTCCAACGGTAGTGACAGCTTGACGCAGAGTAGTTAATGGATCAGGATCCAAGTTGCCGTAATATAACTCGTGCAACCGGGCCAATACTTCCCGTCCGGTTTCTACAGCTGCTAATTCTTGCAGCTGGGGCTGGTGCAAGCTGGTACAAGCGATTAAATGTCCGCGTTTATGGGCTTTTTCCCCATCGGTCATAAAATCATGTACTTGAGCCCACCAGCCGTCGGCCAATCTCCCCAGAACTTTACCTACTTCCACCGCCATTACTACAAGACTACCACAGCCAGAACAGTTAGGAAAATTGCCACTGCTAAATGCACCCAGGCAAACATAGTTATTAGCCCATTAAACTCATCTTCAATGGCTTCACTCATTACTTTCACCTGTCTAATAATTACCACTGCAAAAGCGGTATACATCATCAGGCCCACTACTAAAAACCATTTGACTAACACAAATGCCGTCAGATTATACAGCCAATTAAGATTATTCACCGCGCTCCCTCCGTTTTTCCAATTCTTCAGATAACCGACTAATAATATCGACTACCTTGTCCGGATATGGCACCCGCGTAGCCTCAACAGTTGGTTCTTCTGAGGCAGTGGTAATCCAGACATTGCCGTATTGGAGCAAAGACCGAATAAATCCTCCTGTGACAGATCGGGGTTCTTCAATGTGGTTTAGATTAGCATAGGTAATGTCGCGCCACAGTAAATTGGTAAAATCAATATCCACCAAGCGTTCATTGGTAACAATAAACACTGAATAGTACCAAAATAAAAACTTCTCGAAAGCGTAAACAACTGTCATGACATACCACACTAGTTGACCCACAAACAGAAACTTTCCTGGAACTCCAGTAAACATCCCGGTTGTCAGCAGAAAACTAGGCAACAACACCATGCCCAAAGTTACTAATATCCATCCCACGTTAGTGATCGGATGAGCTCGCAGTAAAAGAACTATCTCTTCATCTTGCTGCTGATTGATAAACTTCATCCCTTCTGGATAAACGCAGTACGCGCCCATGACAGCCTTGCGAGATTTTTCCCCCGCATCTTTAAGTACTTGTTGGATAAGATCCTTCCACCACGGTCCTTCTTGCTCTTTTTTTGTCTGTATGGGCTCGGGAGGAGTAATTTTAGCCCGCGACTGAGGAGGTTTGGGCGCTACGTATACTTCTGGCATAAGGCTATTTTACTATTTTTTCTCAATATTAAATAACCCCGACTTTAAACTGATGGCTCCCGGGGCCCGCAGATTAAACACTTTGTAAAAAGCTGGGCCATCAATATTAATTGTCCCGCGATTAGTCGACACACTTACCTGGGAAGTAATACCATTGCTACCATGGTTTACCGTCACGGCCGAAACGCTGGTTACTCGTCCCCCATGACCATCAGCGGCTGTAGCCATCTGCTCCCGGCTCCAGCCAGAACTCCCCAGACAACTATCGAGCGGCAAAATACCACTAGCGTCTCCCCCACCGGTATACACCAGGGCGGCATTCACAATATCGGCAAACTCATCGGTAGTTAACCAGGGATGGCTGCGACCACAAGTTTTACCCGAACGGGTTTTATACCAACCCTTATAAAACCAGGGACTGCCCCCGACTTTTTCCCACGCTCCATCTGCCCAATGCGTCCAATCAGAAGTAGTATCCCAAAAACCTGGCGTGCTATAGCCATTGGCAGTATACGACTCCTGATACCCGCCCGACGTACTGGCATACCAGGCCGAAAAAGGTTTACCATTGGCAACCAACACCCAGCCTTTGGTGGCACTAACAGCTTCTTCCCACTTCCCGCCTTTGTTGGCTGGCTTGTATACTTGACACGCTTCGGTAGCACAAATCGATCCGACTCCGTTGTTGGTGTAAGCCAGGGCATACGATCTAGCCGCTACGGCTTGAGCTTTTAAGGCTTCAAATCCTCCCTCGTCCCCCCAACTTCCCGGCATCTCATAAATTCTCTTGACATAAGTTTCCAAATCAACCGTGCCGTAACCCTGAACAGTGATATTAATATTGGAAGGATAATCTTTTTTAATTTCCAGCCCGCCATAATAAGCGTGCAAAATAGTGTCTGCGTTCTGACCAGATTTAGCTCGGCCAAAGGCCCCATACTGACTCATGCCTTTAAAGTGGGGGGCCCCAAAAGAAAAAGCCGCAAAGGCCGGCGAAAAACCGGGGTTGTAATCCGGCCGGGCAGCCGGATCGTCGGCCAAGGGAACTTCTCCCACCGAAGTTTGAAAAGTACCTGTTTTTTCAGCTAATAAGGCTTGCTGCCGGGCAGACAAGGCGGCGATTTTACCTGATAAATCAGAGACGTAATTACTAGCTTTGGCCACCTCTCCCGCCAAAAAACTAGCCTGTTCATCAACCCGAACTTTTAACCCTGCCAAATTTTCTTGCTGAATTTTAATTTTTGCACTTTGAGTTTTGAGTTCGCCGATTTCACCAGAAATCGACGAAATAGATTTCTGGTCCTGTTGGGCCAGTTTCTGCCGGTAAGCCGTGTCTCTAAAAAAATCCGCGGCTGTAGCAGATGAGAACATTAACAGCAGGAAAGACTGGTCCCGGTTACGGACATAGTCCTGGTGCACCCGGGCTGCCAACAGTTCGTTTTGAACTCCTTTTTTTACTTCCCGCTCAAAAATATCCTTAGAAAGTTTAGTCAATTGACCATCGAGACTACTAATTTGTTTTTTGAGATTTGAGATTTGAGTATTAAGATTTGCCAACTCTTTAGAGTTGGTGGCATTAGCTTGGGAAATTTTATCGACAATATCATTAAATCTACCAATACATTGGCCAATTTTGACAGTATCTGTCAAACTTCCCGGACTGTCACATTCGTCGGCCAAAACCCGGCTCACAGGCCCAGCTATCCCCAGGAGCAACACCAGAATAAAAATGGCCTTTTTGGGCATCAATTTATTCTACCATCCGACCCTGTGCTAAACTGGAAACTAATGAAGTCCTTTGTCTTTCTGCTCGCCATCACTCTCCTACTAGCCACAGCCTTATCCATCGCCAGTCCTGTCCAAGCCGTCTGTCAACCAACCGGCTCCAATGCAGCCATTAGCATGACACCAGCTCCCAGTCCATGTCCTAGTACTCCTGATTTATCTTGCACTGATCCCGACAATGAATGCCCCTGCGACCTAACATATTTAAACAGTCCTGATCAAACAGCAGCTAAAGACAGTTGCAGAGCGTGTATGGAAAACAACCCTAAAAATGTCTGGACGGCCATTGGCTGTTTGAGCGCCGGTAACCCGGTCACAGGCCAGGTAGCTGGTGGTCCCTCTTTTATTGGCCAGGTACTAGGCTGGGGGGTAATTACCGGAGTGGGGGTTGCTTTTCTGTTGATTGTTTTCGCCGGGTTCACCATGGCCACCTCTGCCGGGGATCCCAAGAGATTTGGGTCAGCCACCGAACTGCTATGGTCTGCCATCTCCGGCCTGCTACTTATCCTTTTTTCTCTCTTTTTGTTAAACTTAATTGGGGTAAAAATTCTCAACTTGCCCGGGTTTCTTGTGCCCCAACCCTAATCCCAATCAAATAAAATGCTAAATGTAATTGCCCAACTTACTGGACCAGGATATCTCAACGATGATCCATTGGCAAACGCGACTGGATTTAGTAAATTTATCTTTAATGCGTTCTCATCTTATTTTGATCCAGCGGGCACCGACCAATCTTTGGCTCTTTTACTTCAAAGGATAATCCCGTTTGCAATCGTCACTGCCGGGCTAGTGTTTTTTGGCAAACTCATTCTCTCCGGCTTTGCCTTTATGACCAGCGCCGGGGATGCCGCCAAAGTTGAAAAGGCCACTAAAGATCTCACCAATGGGGCTATTGGCTTAGTCGTTGTTATTTCTGCTTTCTTCCTCATCCAAATTATCCAGATAGTTTTTGGCCTAAAAGTAATATGAGTCTTCCCCTTGCCCAAACCACTATTCCTCCCGTTTTTTATCAAAAAGGCTTTGCTGACCAAAGCCGCTGGTGGGACACCCTATGCCAAGCGATTGACCGATGCGATCAACCACCAGCAGTGATCATCTCTATCCTTCTTCCCAATATTTTAGTGGGAGCCGGACTGTTGTTTTTTGGCATGATTCTGGTAGGAGGATTTGGCATGATTAGTGGTGCCGGAAAAGAATCCAGTCCTCAAGACAAGGCTAAGTCTCAGGCGGCAATTACTTACGGCGTCATCGGTTTCTTGCTTGTTATCTCCGCATTCTTTATACTCCAAATAGTGGGTACAATTACAGGCATTAACTTTATTAATCCTGGTATTATCTAATGATCTTTCAAGCTTTTGGTACCATAACTAATCCCTTTCTTAAGCTCCTTCCCGCCGGTAGTAGTACTAGTAAATACTTGGGCCTGCAAGGTGAAGGTTTAATCGTTTTGGGCAATAACTTAGTGAAATTTGCCATTGTAGTAGCTGGGCTTTATGGATTTATTAACTTCATAATTGCTGGTTATACTTTCTTGTCAAGTCCCGAGCCCAAAGAGATAGCTAGAGCCTGGGCTAAGATCTGGCAGGGAATGCTTGGTCTGCTTGTTATTGCCGGCTCGTTTGTACTGGCAGCAATCTTTGGTTACATTATTTTTGGCAATCCTTTAGCAATTCTCCAACCCACTCTCTATGGACCTTAAACTGCTAGCTCAAACTTCAATTCCCCTCCCAAACCTAGAAGGGCTTGGACCGCTGGGGCAGGAAATGCCTGGGGGGGGTTTTGATTATTTTAATACGATTTGGGAAGCTACTGGATTTTTCGAGAAAGTTATCTCCGTGGCGATTGGAGTTATGACTGTAATTGCAGGAATCTGGTTCATTTTTGGAATCGTCTCGGCTGCTTTGCAATGGTTGATGGGAGGGGGAAATAAAGAGTCTATCCAGGGAGCGCAAAAAAAACTGATAAATTCTATTATTGGACTAGTCTTGGTCGTAACCGCCTATGGTTTAATTTTAGCTATAGGAAATGTCATAGGATTGGGAAAAATACTTAATCCTGAGGACATCATTATCAATGTTCTTCACCCATGAACAAACTGTTGGCAGTCATCACTAATCCGGCTATTGATCCCAAGATTGGATATGCTGAGCCGACTAGGGGTTTTTCCCAAACCGATACTACCCATGTGATCAGGTTGTTTATAAGTAACTTTGTCAAATTAAGCTTCATAATCGGCTCAATTGTGTTTTTCTTTATGCTGTTATGGGGAGGGTTTGAATATATTACTGCCGGAGGAGACAAAGATAGGGTGGGTAACGCATCTAAGCGCATTACCAACGCCTTAATTGGCATGGTCTTACTTCTGGCCACTTTCGCCATTTCCCGCCTGGTTAATCAAGTGTTTGGCATCAACTTACTTAATTTAGAAATTCCCGTCATTAAATAATGGTCCCATCGCTTGCACAAAACAATATCGATCTTAACTCTGCCCTAAATGGCACTGGATTTGCCCCAGTGGCGACATATTCCATTAAACAATTTGTTTATGTGGCCTTGGAAATGATGTTTTTAGCTGCCGGGGTAGGCTTTTTCTTCTTTCTGCTCTGGGGAGGATTACAGTGGATCCTAAGTGGAGGAGACAAAGATAATACCGAGAAGGCTCGCAAGAAAGTGACCAGCGCCCTGATTGGCTTGGTTGTTATCCTCTCGGCTTATGCCATTGCCACAATTTTAGATATTATCTTCTTTGGTGGTAAGGGAGGAATTTTTATCTTGCAAATTCCCAGTATTTAGTATGCTATGATTAAATTGTCTATTCTTTTTTAAGAGGAGGTGAGCAAGTTGAGCAAACTACAAAGCACACTTAAAACTATCTCAGCATACGCTACCGTCCTAGCTGTGTCGCCCCTGTCGGCGCTTGCTCTAGGCGACACCATTGATCTTAAAGGGATCAACAATCCCAACTTTAAGGCCATCACCGAATACCGCCCATCGCAAATGATCACGGCTGGCTTAAATATTCTATTAATCATTGCGGCCCTGGTTTCATTTGCTTTCTTGTTGTTTGGAGGCATTCAGTGGATACTGGCTGGAGGAGACAAAGATAATACCGAGAAGGCTCGCAAAAGAATTACCAACGCCTTAATCGGACTAGCCATCGTCTTTTCGGCCTACGCCATCACCTTTATCATCAATGCCCTGTTTGGAGTCAACATTTTCCAATTAGAGTTAAAGCAAATTGGAACTTATTAACCAGGACAGACGTATTCTTATGTGGCTGCAGTGGGTTGTAGTGTCAATAATAGCTCTGGCAATTGCGGACAGGGTGGGGGCCCAAGCTGTTATCCCTACCTTCAAAATGTTGGAGTCAGCGGTTTTTTCGCGGCTTATTTCACTGGCGCTGGCAGGAGTAGGGCTAACTTCATTTGTCATGCTTATTATCGGCGGATATCAGTTCTTGTTTGCCGGGAGTGAAAAAGAGAAAAATCAAAAAGCCGCCAATACCATCTCTTATGCCATTGGCGGCTTAGTTCTCACCGTTTCCGCCTGGGTTGTGCTTAACTTCGTCGGTAACATTGTGGGAGTGGATTTCTCGGTCTTTAATATTTGTATCCCCGGACAAGTCTGCACGTAGCTTGATACAATAAAAGTATGAAGTGGTTTGTAGTTGTCTTATTGGCATTTGGAATTTGGAGCTTGGGATTTGCGCCGCCTTTAAAGGCGGCGTGTTACTGCCAAGATCCTTCTGTCTGCCGTTGTCCTGCCGCCCCTCCCGACTCTGCTTTAGAAAATCCGGCAACCATTGGCGGAGTAACGGTGTATTGTGACACTCCCGGCGAGGCCAACAGTATTTTTGCCATCAAATCTCCTATTTGCGGCTCCAGCCCGGAAATCGTCCCTGCCTGCGCTCCCTACAAAGACAACTCTGGCAATTACGCTTGCTATGGCCGCGGTTTTATCACTGGACATATTGATGCTCGGATAACCCAAGCCGGCAATGGCAGTTGGATTACCGACATCGGTCCTTTTACTTTCAATGATTTTCCTTATACTGCCAAAGATGTTTATGTCTGTGATGCTAATAATTTTTGTTGTGCTCCCGGAGCAGATGATCTAAATAACCCCGGATGCGATGACTCCAACGTTCCCAAGCTACCGGCCAACTGCCAACAGGATTACAGTATTACTCCATCTGTGGAGATTTGCGGAGTAGTAGCCGGCAATCCCAACCCTCCACCCAACTTCACCGGCAAATCGGATACCGACGCCCGGATTTATTTCCCCCACGTCAAAAATACCTCGTCTGTCGTTTATTTACTGCAATCTATGTACCGGCCGGTTTCCTGGACTATCGACCAAATTAAAAACAACGTAGTTTATTCCAAGTTATTTGAACATCAAGGTATCGACGACGACACGCCGGTTATTAATCCCATCGACAACAACTCTTCTGTCATTCCCGACCACCCTGCCCCTACCCCAGCGTTTGACTTTCAAGCCCCACCAGAAGGTGTCCCGGCCAACGGCGCCTGTGTCATTGAAAATGTCCGCACCAACCCCGGTGACGACCTGCTCGGCAAAAAAATCCATGCCACCCTTACCTACACCCAAAAATTCGAATATGATCTGGTGGACGGCGACCGCAACAGTGGGTGCAGTAATACCGGCCAGATTGCCGACAACGAATCCTCTTGCTGTTCCGGTTCAGGGACCCCCAACTACAGTCTCACTATTCCGAGAATAATTGTTAACTACACTTGTAATCCTCACTATATCGGCTTACCCACCCAAGGTAAAACGTTAGTATATACCAAGTCTCCTTTTCTGGAATATTTATACCAAAATCTAGTTGATGGGCCGGCCGCTATTTATCGCCGCTTCGTATCCCAGGACACAGCCAAAGATATCCAAGACATTTCCACAAAATCTACGATCAAAGTCTCCTCAACTGCTCAACAAACCATGGTGGCCGATGCCGGATCTAGCGCTACCGCTGATATTTATTTCCCCCATCTGGGCAGCATCTATGACTATTTCCTCAAAAACCTGCAAAAACTGCTGCGGCCCAAAGACACCGCCGACACTACAGCAATTAACCCTTCAGTTATTTATCAGCCTGGACAAACTCCCATCAATCCAACTTGTCAAGCCAGTTGTTCCCACCCCAATCTCCCCCCATCTCTCCAACAAATCGCAGCCATTGCCGGAAGTATCTACCACGTGCCTCCCAGTTTAATTATCGGCATTCTTTGGTCCGAAGGTGGCCTCAACAACCCCATTACTGACATAGACGTGCGCAACAACCGCCATCCCGCCTGTAATTGCCCCGATGGAGCGGCAGGAGCTTGTGGACCGGCCCAAATTATTGGTGGTGCGGACGGGTTTTTGAAAAAACTGGCTCTACCCGAGGTGCAAGTATTAGCTGCTAATCTGGGTTGGGACATTAGTCTACCTTATACACCCAACCGCTGTACCTACTCCGATTCAATTTTTGAAATCGCCGACAAACTCAGTGTCGGCCGGGGCGGAATTGACTACCAAGCAGTCCACGGCGAAAGCCAACAGTGTGTGGGAATAACCATGAACAAAAATTTGGGTCCATCGACATCTTGCAATTGGTCCGACGCCGACGTGGTCACTGCCGCTCGCCAGTATCTGGGCTACTGTGAAGAACCGGGACGCGACAATCCCCGCTACGATTACGACACCCCTACTCCCCAATGCCAGGCCGATCCCAATGAGTGCTATCAGCAAAAACTGCTCAATTTTATGGCCAGTAATTGTTTGCAAAATTACTCTCCACCAGCATCAACTGCTCCCCCTAATCCATCTCCCGTTGTTAGTGGGGGCGGATTTACCGTCTCTGGCACTTTTTCCCAAATTTGCCAATCTGCCTGGTATGGCATCCGCCGGCAAGCCGGAACCAATAATTGTGTCCGCTGTTTTGATGGGAAAGTTACAAACGATGAATTATTTGGAACCACATATGGCACCTCAAGTAATGTCTTCCGTTGCCCCCAATCCATTGTGGATCTGAATGCCAATGTCTGCCAAGACTCCGAATCCGACTTCTCTGTTACTCCTATTAATTCCCCCGACAATTGGTGCGCCCGCTGTTTCCAAAGAAATGTCATTGATATGCAGTCTTGTTCGACCATTAACACCAGTCAAGGGTTGTATGAGTGCCCTACCGGTCAAATCTGCCGGGTAGGTAATACAGAGGCAACTGGAATAGACGCAGTCTGCCAACCCCAGGTTTGTCCCAACCCCGGATCAGTATCGGGATCAGGGGTTCCTAATAGTGGCCAAGGTAAATTTTGTTGTTTACCTAAAATTCATCAATAACTATGAAGAAAGATGTTTCTCTCGGTCTGCTTATTTTACTAGTTCTTAATAATGCACTTATTCCTTTCTCTGTTCGAGCTCAAGCTACGCCGTTGGCCCCCGCCAGCTGTCAAAAAATTGGAGTGAATTCAGCGGCCCACTATACTCAAGAAAGTGAGTTTTACCAAAAAGCTGCCAATTTTGGTATGGGCTGGACTATTGAAATTGCCGATTACGCCCAAGAAGTAAATCAAGGAAACCCCACCGTTGCCGGTATCAACCGGGCCCTGGCCAACCACCTCACCCCCATTGTCCGTATTGGAGTCGGCTCTGACTCGGGAGGATTTATTGACCCAGCAAAATATGCCTTATTTCTTAAAAAAGTCTCGGATCAAGTTGGGGGTAAGACATTCTATGCCGTGGCGGGCCCTAATGAGCCGGAGTATGAACACTGGATTGCCCAAGAAAAGGGTCAAGACTACAACGTCGGCGACGAGGGAGCTCCCAACTACGATTCTGCCACCGGCATTCCCAAGCTCGGTCAATTACTTGCCGACTATATGAACGCGGTGATTAATTCCGGTCTGGATCAAAATAAAATTAAACTGCTTTCCCCTTCATTAAGTGTTACCGCTTGGTCGACGGTGCCGATCATTAAAGCCATGAAAAACAACGGAGCTAATTTCCCTGGCTTATCTGCTTTTTCGGGCACTTCTTATAGCGGCAACTTAGGAGCTGGGGATATTCGTATTCAAATTGACAAAGTTAAAGCTGAGCTGCCTAGTCTGCCAATTGTATTCACTGAGTATCAGGACGGCGGTGCCAATCTCACCACCTTAAAAGCTGATGTTGATTTGGTTAAAGCAGATTCCAATGTAATTGGAGCTCTGCTGTTTAACGCTTTTAATACCAACACTGGCTGGAGTCAATTTGCCTTGTCCGATACTGATCTGGCCAAAGTTCTCGGACCAGAGTGCATCAATCCATCTGCACTAACTACAAATAAACAAAATAAGATCAA
>Ga0209541_10011092_pt1 | contig 14169 bp, 13 predicted proteins | sample RifCSPlowO2_01_FD_184027 | JGI IMG/M metagenome (GOLD analysis project Ga0209541, IMG submission 184027) | Groundwater microbial communities from Rifle, Colorado - Rifle CSP2_plank lowO2_0.1 (SPAdes) (version 2) | ecosystem: Environmental > Aquatic > Deep subsurface > Groundwater | place... | reverse complement strand
AGATGCACTAGAATTGCTGTGTTGCATAATTCGTTTTTGATGCTAACTATCGCTAAGACTTTTTAATCGAATTCGTATAACTTGTAATTATTGATTACGCCGAATTGAGTTATGCAACACAGCACACTAGAATAACAAATCAATAATAAAAATAAAAAAAATCCCTCAGCCTGCGCGGGGGAGCGCAGACCAGGGCAAAAGCACATCTTGCCCGTTTGGGGGTGGTTCTGCTAAGAACGCGCCGGGCAAGGATGTAATATGATGCTGCTTATAGCAGCTCTATTCCTAACTCCCGGCTCATTGCACGAGCTTTCGAGCTTGGTTTTCGGGGATCGACTTTACCCAATATCCATGGTGACGTCACGCCGGTAATAATGGTCATGACGGTCAGTTTGCCTTTCATATTGTCATCGATACGTGCTCCCCAGATAACATTTGCATCCTCATCTAAGTGTTCCGTGACTAATTCGCCGATTCTGTTAACTTCGTCGAGCGTCAAATCCGGTCCGCCAGTGATATGAAGCAATGAACCCGTTGCACCTTCATAGCTGATATCGAGCAACGGATTGCTTAATGCCCCTTTGACAGCTTCATCAACACGATTATTGGTATCTGAGCTTCCAACGCCGATTGCTGCAACGCCGCCATTGGTCATAATTGCCTTGACATCAGCGTAGTCTAAGTTAACTAAGCTTGGGATTGCAATGGTTTCAACAATACCTTTGATCATGGTCGCCACAAGCTCGTTCGCAACTGCAAATGCCTGCTGAATCGGCAGGTTTCCTGCAATCTGAACTAATCGATTGTTGTCGATGACGATGACGGTGTCTGAGACTTGTCGTAATTGTTGAAGTCCCCATTCTGCTTTGTCACAGCGCGCGCGCTCAATCTTGAACGGCATCGTGACCGTTCCGATAACAATTGATCCTGCATCGCGTGCAACTTGTGCAACGACTGGTGCTGAACCCGTTCCGGTGCCGCCACCCATACCTGCGCATACAAATACCATGTCTGCTCCTCTAATGCATTCTTTGAGCTCCTGCATGCTTTCTTGTGCTGCTTCTGCTCCTTTTTCAGGATAGCCGCCAGCTCCCAAGCCGCGCGTAACTTCGCGTCCCATGAGGAACTTTTTGTCCGCTTCTGTAATGTTTAAATGTTGTTGATCAGTATTGCATGCAATAATTTCTGCCCCACGGATTCCCTTGCGGTACAGCCATGAAACCATGTTGTTGCCTGCGCCACCTGCGCCAATCACTTTGATGTTTGCTTGTCTTACTTCGTCTTGGTACAGCTTGTTTTCATCCGTACGCATCGCGTTCTCCACAATAAATTCCATTTTATCCCCACCTCGGTTTTTGTTTTCTTGCTCGTGCAATGTTTTTTGGAAAGAAATATTTATATAGGGGTTTTACATTCCTTTCCTTAGAAAAAGTTGTCCGCTGTTTTGCGCCAACAAGATGGTGGTTGTCGAAAACTTTTTCAGCTAACTACGAATCGTACAGAACAAAACTAATCTTTTCTTTCGGTCGCCAAACCGATTGAAACCAGTGTTCGAGTTTGATCGCCAAATCAGACTTGAAACGATTTCTTTACTATTTAAGTAAACGAAAATTATTTATAAGTATTGTGAGAGATGGAAGTATAGATTGTGATATACTTATTCTAGTATATAAATGATGCGCACAGCAAAAAATAAGTTTTTGCAGAAATGTGTAGGCGATTATAGAAAAGAATTATGTATGCTTTTCTTCAGTATGCTCTTCCGCAGTATTATCCTCAGGCGAATCCTCAACAAACTTCTGCTTCTCGTGGTCTTCGGATGGTTTGGGCTTGCCCCTCAGCGTCTTCTTTATTTTTTCGCCTAACGACTTCAGCGCAGCTTTGCCATGGCCGATCTTTTGTTCCCAAATCAGTGAATAATCCCTGAAATAACGTAATGGATCGCGCACGACGCCTCGCCAACCCTCAAAGTATGTGACAACGTTCAACGGATTCTTCGGCGGCTTTTGAGGAACTTCTGCCGGATAACCAACCGTGATGATTGCCTGCGGTCGCACAAACTCTTCGGCGCGGATGCTTCGTTTCAGCATGTCTTCATCAAATGCACCGACCCAGCAGGCACCTAAACCCAGCGAATGAGCTTCAAGAAGGATATTTTCAATCGCAGCTGCGCAATTCTGAACCGTATATAATCGGTCGCCGCGCACGCCATAATATCGTTCTGCCTGCTCCGGCTCAGCGCAGACAATGATATGAACAGGCGCCGACATCATCCAGAACTGCTGCAATGCCGCTTCAGCGATAGCCTTCCTTTTTTCCGGGCTTAACACAACAATGAACTTCCAGTTTTGAATATTCCCGCAGCTTGGCGCATGACGTGCAGCATCAACAAGCCGTGATACAAATTCCCATGGAACAGGTTTAGGTAAATACTTTGTAATGCTTCGGCGCGATTTGATCAGATCAAGAATATCGCCAACGGGTTTTGTTTCCTCAACCATGATGGTGTGGATATTCGATGTATTTTTAAAACCTGCTTATTCGCAATCTGCAATGGACTACCGTAACCTCTGCATCATCTACGAAACCATCGAGAAAACACCCAGCCGTTTAGACAAAACGCGCATCGCTGCCGACTTCATTAAAACAGCAGACAGCGAACTGCCCAAAATCATGCTTCTCCTGCAGGGGCGCATTTATCCAACATGGGATGATCGCGTGATTGGCTTAAGCACCCAGCTCGTAATCAAATGCATCGCGCTTGCCGCAAGCGTCCCACCGCAAACAGTAGAAGAAACCTGGAAAGATAGAGGAGATTTAGGCAGCTGCGCCGAACAATTAATCAAAAAAAAGCAGCAAGTGCTCTTATTCCAGCAAAAGCTCAGTATCGACAAGGTATACAAAAGCTTGCAGAAGCTTGCAACATTTGAAGGCCATAACAGCACCGAACGAAAAGTGTCCACCGTCGCCGAACTTCTCTCGCAAGCAGAACCGATCGAAGCGCGTTATCTCATCCGATTGATTCTTGAAGAACTGCGCATTGGATTAGGCGAAGGAGTATTGCGCGATGCGCTTGTCTGGGCGTTTTTACCAGGTATTAAAGGCATAAACGCAGAGCAATCAGGTAATCTTGACCTCACAAAATACACAACATCAACCACAAACACCGAACGCGACGTCTACAATTATTTCATCGAGCAAGTCCAGCACGCACTTGACATGTGTAATGATTTCAGCATCGTCGCCGCAAAACTCAAAGAGTCCGGCCTCAAAGGATTGCAGACCCTGCAGCTCAAGCCCGGTATTCCCGTCCAATCAATGCTTGCACTGCGTGAAAAAGACATTGAAGGTGCATTCAAGCGCGTAGGCAAACCCGCCGCACTTGAATACAAATGTGATGGATTTCGTGTCCAAGCCCATAAAACAGACAAATGCATAAAATTATTCACGAGGAGATTGGAAAATATAACCCATCAATTCCCCGATGTTGTCGAACTCCTCAACAACGTGAACGCAGCGTCGTACATATTAGATTGTGAGGTTATCGGCATAGACACAGCAACAAAACGCGCGCTTCCGTTCCAAAATATATCGCAGCGCATCAAGCGCAAGTACGACATCGCTGAAATAATCAAGCAGTTGCCTGTCGCAGTCTATGTATTTGACATACTCTATTATGAAGATCAATCGTTGATTAACAACCCATTTATTGAGCGCCGTGCATTAATAGAAAAGTGTGTAAAACCAACCGAGCGAATCAACCCAATCCCACAAATAATAACAGACAGCAGCGATAAAGCAAAACAATTCTACGAACAATCGCTCGCTGCCGGCAACGAAGGCATCATGTTCAAAAAGATCGACGCATCTTATCAACCCGGCAGCCGTGTGGGCACAATGGTCAAGATGAAGCCGATTTTAGAAACACTTGATCTGGTGATCATCGGCGCCGAATGGGGCGACGGCAAACGAAGCAAATGGCTGAGCAGTTACATTGTAGCATGCAGAAAGGACGATGAGTTGCTCGAGCTTGGCCGCGTCTCAACCGGATTGAAAGAAAAGAAAGATGAAGGCTTGAGCTTCGAAGAAGTCAGCCAATTACTCGAACCATTGATCCTCAAAAAGAACGGCAAGCTCGTCGAGATAAAGCCGCAGGTCGTCCTCGAAGTCGCATTCGAAGAGATCCAGAAAAGTCCGCACTACGGCAGCGGATATGCACTGCGCTTCCCTCGAATAGTGCGTCTAAGAACCGACAGGAACGCACAGAGTTGCAGCACAATGGACGATGTGGAACGTATACTTAAGGAACAGTGAGAACCATAGTTTTTTAAAGCCGAATTTATTTTAAATAGTCATGACCGAACAACTCCTTGATCCAGCACTCATCCAAACATTGATCGAAAACGGCAACGGACTCATCCCAATGCAGTTCGAACCGTTTGTCCAGCTGATGACCGTTTTTACACAGACAGTCACCGCACTGCTCGGCGGAATAATCGGCTTTTACATCATCTCATTCATCATCCGCTGGTATCACGACAGAAAAATTCTCAATGAATTGCGCGCGCTTCGCCGCGATATCGACGAATTAAAACAGCTCAAAAGAAACAAAAAAGAAACAAAAGTGAATAAATGATGAACATAACAATCCATCCAAGCGTATTTTCTGAGTTCAATGAAAATTTCAGCGTCGGCATATTATATTGCACAGATATTGACAATTCAGAAAGTCCAGTCGATATCCACGAAATGCTGCGTGACATCGAAGAATACACGCGCCTGAATTTCACCAAAGATACCGCAAAGACGCATCATTTGATTTCCGCATGGAATGCAGCGATCGCGCATTACGGAGAAAAATTCCATCATTATCACACAAACGTCGAAAGGCTTATGCAGCAGGTGCTTGACGGTGACGAAATAGCAAGCAGCACAAAAATAATCGACCTCATTAATTTCTTCTCATTGAAATATCTCGTGCCGATGGGTGCATTGGACGCATCAAAACTCGCAAGTCCAGAATTCAAAGTAGCAAAGACATCATCATCGACAAACGAAGAGAAGTTCGAGCTGATCCTGACAGACAAAGAAAAGATACTTGCACACCAGCTGAACTATGATGTCGACAAGAAAGTTATGCCTCACGAAGACACAAAAACTGCATTAATCTACATCGAAGCGCTTCCCCCGACTTCAAAAGCGCAGCTGGAAAAAATAATGGATGAAATTGCTGCATTGATACGCGTTTTCTGCAGCGGGAAAATAAAAAAAGCAGTCATCAACAAAGAAAATAAGAAAGCGAGTTTGTAAGCAAGCTTTTTAAACGAATACTTATTTTTGATTATCATGTTCCGCAACTCAATCATAAAACTGCTCGCCAAAGAAACGGCTCTTCCAGAACCAGAAATCAATCGGATTCTCGAAGTTCCGCCCGAACAAAAACTAGGCGATTTTGCATTTCCCTGCTTCATTCTTGCATCAAAGCTGAAAAAAAGTCCCGTCATCATCGCACAAGAACTTTCTAAAAAGCTCAAGCTGCCATCAGACATCAGCAGCGTTAACGCCGTCGGCCCGTATCTTAATTTCTTCGTAAATAAAAACGCGCAGGCATCATCAATATTATCCGATATCAGAAAGAAAAAATCAAAGTACGGCGCACAGAATAACAATGCAAACATCGTCGTCGAGTATTGCGGTCCGAACACCAACAAGCCTTTACATCTGGGCCATCTTAGAAATATGTCATTAGGCAACTCAATGTGCCGTATCCTCGAATTCTCAGGCAACAAAGTCCATCCGGTCAACATCATCAATGACCGCGGCATTCATATCTGCCAGTCAATGCTCGCCTACATGAAATGGGGTAACAACCAAAAGCCAACCAAAAAAGGCGACCATTTCGTCGGCGACTTTTATGTCTTGTACGCACAGAAAGCGAAAGTCGACGAAAACCTAGAAAAGCAGGCACAAGAGCTGTTAGTCAAATTCGAACAGAAAGATCCAGAAGTCCGCGCATTGTTAAAAAAGATGAATTCCTGGGTGCTCAAAGGTTTCGCAGAAACATACAAGCGTTTCGGCATATCATTTGAAAAAGAATATTTCGAATCTATCCACTACGAAAAAGGAAAAGACGTCGTATACGACGGCATAAAAAACAAAATCTTCATCAAGAACGACAAAGGTGCGATCGTAGCTCCATTAAAAAAATATGAGTTATCTGATAAAGTTGTTCTCCGAGCCGACGGCACAAGCGTTTACATAACACAGGACATGTATCTCGCACAACAGCGTTTTAGTGACTTCAATTTCGACAAGATGATTTACGTCGTCGCTTCAGAACAAGAATTGCATTTCAAGCAGCTCTTTGCAATACTAAAGATGCTCAACCAGCCATTCGCAAACAAACTCCATCACCTCAGTTATGGTCTAGTCAATCTTCCAACAGGCCGGATGAAATCACGTGAAGGCACAGTCGTTGATGCCGACGATATTATCGATGAGATAGTCTCACTCGCAAAATCAGAAGTAGACAAGCGTTACGAAAAGTTAAGCGAAAAAGAGAAGAGCAAACGCGCCGAATTCATCGGCCTCGCCGCACTCAAATTTTTCTTGCTCAAGACAGATGCATCCCGCGACATGATTTTTAATCCTGAAGAAAGCATCCAATTCGAAGGCGAAACCGGCCCATACATCCAGTACACGCACGCACGTGCATGCTCGATATTAAGAAAAGCAAAAATCAAAAGTAGCGTGTCATATAATCTCTTGCGCGAGCCAATCGAACAGCGAATGGTAACAATAATCTCAGATTTCCCAAGCATCATCCAGCAGTCAGCTGCACAGTACAAGCCGCATATGATATGCCACTATCTGCTCGATCTTGCGCAGTCATTCAACGAATTCTATCATGCGCATCAGGTTATTTCTGACAACAAAGACTTGATGAACGCCCGCCTGCATCTCGTCGATGGTGTAAGACAAGTTCTCACAAACGGACTTGAACTGCTCGGCATCACGGCGCCGGAGGAGATGTGAGTGGTAGACCATGCTCGTCATTAAAATCCCGCAATTTCTCCATCCGTCCGGCAAAGGCTGCGAATCAGCGCCCGAAAAGATAGTGCAGGAATTAAAGAAAATTTACAGCACAGAAACCGGCAAGCTCGTCCAATTCTCAGAAGACACAATAATTCATCCGCATGCAATTGCAGAAAAAGCAAAACAATTATTCAAACTAAACACAAACAGTATTTTCATCGGCGGCGACCATGCAATAACTACACGATTGATGAAATCTTTTGCAGAAATCCACCAGCACGCCGGCATCGTCATCTTCGACGCACATGCAGACTGCAGTGACCAGTTCTCAACAGCACAACAAAAAGATCTTCTTCTCGAGCTGATCAAATTTCTCCCACCTGAAAACATCGTCCTCGTCGGTACGCGCCGGTTCTACAAGAACGAGCTCGCATTCCTCAATAAGCACGACATCAAATATTATTCAATGCTCGAAATTAGCAGAGAGGGAGCCGAAGACTTATGCGACGGCATCATGAGCGCAGCCAAAGATTTCGGTGCGTTCTATCTCAGCATAGACATGGACGTCGCCGATCCGTCATGCGCACCCGGCGTGAACGATGCTGTCCCCGGAGGCTTCACAAGCCGCGAGCTGATATACTTCGTCCAACGTCTCCGTTATTTGAAAAATTTTAGAGCCGCTGACATCATGGAAGTCAACCCATCAAAAGATGTGAATAATATGACCGTTGCATTGGCTGCAAAGATTGCGAGTGAGTTGGTGTAGTTGAAAACCGATTTCTTTAAATAAAGTATTGTACATAGAAGGTCCATGGAAACAGCACCACAAAAATACGCAGGTCAATATATTGCATGGGTTAATGACAATATTATTGCATCAGGAAAGACACAATTAGAGGTATTTAGAGTAGCAAAGAAACTTTATCCTGATAAAGAGATAATTGTAGAGTATGCCCCGACAAAAAAAGAACTCGTCACTTTTCTATGAAAATGTTGTATAGATTCCACGATGGAAAATATCTTCCAATTATCGACATAAAACTAAAGTTGTATGAAGGCTGGTATAACACGCGTGCGTACGTCGATAGCGGCGCAAGTTATTGTTTATTTCACGCCGACGTTGCCGAATTACTATGACTCAATTTGGAAAGCGGCGAACCAAGCGAAATGACTGTAGGCGATGGCGATTCGCTGAAAGTCTACATCCACAAGATAAAAATTATCTGCGCTGGAGAAGAATTTATTGCATCCATAGGATTTTCAAAAGAAATAGGCATTGGTTTCAACATCATCGAACGAAAGGACATATTCGACAAATTTATAGTTTGTTTCCACGAAAAAGGTAAATTTTTAGAATTCACGAAAATATAACTACCTAACCCGTACCGCATCCAGCACTTTCGGCGCAAGCGTCTCAACACGATAGGTCTTGTGGAACGAGCTTGCCAGATCTAAACATCGCGAGCTTTCGCCATGCATGGTGATGATTCTTTTGGGTTTCGGCTGCACGCGTGCGATGAAATTCATTAATTCTCGTCGGTCTGCATGTCCGCTGACTTCAACACGATCAACTTCCATCTTCACAACATAGGTGTGCATTTTGCCATTATCCATGAACGTAATCTCGCGCTCACCGCCCTGAATGCGTCGTCCAAGTGTCCCTTCGCCCTGATACGATGAGAATGCAAGTGTGTGCTTTTCATTACTGGACATCTGCTTGAAATATTCAACGCTCGGTCCGCCGTTTAACATGCCCGATGTCGCACAGATGATGCACGGCCCTTCTTCTTCGATGACTTTCATGCGTTCTTTGTGCGAACCAACACGTTTGATGATGTCGCTCATGAAAGGATTTTGATCTTTATGGAAAATAAGTTTTCGCACCACGCGATTCAGATATTCCGGATACGCGGTATAGATAGCCGTGATATCCCAAAGCATGCCATCAAGATAGATAGGAACTTTCGGCAATCGCCCTTCGCGAATAAGCCGGTCGATGATGACGATGATTTCCTGAGCGCGCCCGCTTCCTAAAACAGGCAGCAGCACTTTGCCGCCGCGCTCGATGGTGCGCTGAACTAGCTCAACAAAACGCGTGTCGCTCTCCTGAGGTGTTGTCATAATATTGTCTCTGCCGCCATAGGTACTTTCGATAATCAATGTCTCCATGCGCGGAAATTGCGTTGATGCAGGTTCCAAAAGGTTTGTCCGCGCAAACTTCAGGTCGCCCGTATAAACAATATTATGCAATCCGTTGCCGATGTTCAGGTGAACCATGCTCGATCCGAGAATATGGCCGCTGTTGTAAAACGTGAGCCGAACGTCCGGCGTAATATCAGTGACTTCTTCCCATTCTAAACAAATCGTATGCAGTACCATCTGCTTGACTTCTTCGCTGGTGAACAACGGTTCTTTGCCTTCGCCGTGCTGGATTTTAACCATATCTAACTGAAGCAATGCCATTATATCCCGCGTCGGCGCGGTGCAATAGACCGGCCCGGTGTATCCCATTTTATAGAGGTAAGGCAGTAATCCCGTGTGATCCATGTGAGCGTGGCTGATGACAACAGCATCCACATCTTTTAAGCTGAATTCCGGCGCATCAAGAACAGGAAACATGTCGTGGTCCGAACCCGTAACATCAATGCCCACATCGATGAGGATGCGCGATTCCGGCGTCTGCAAAAAGATGCAGCTTCGTCCAACCTGGCGCGCACCACCTAAGAATGAAAGTCTCACCCATTCGCTTTTCTTGCCGCGAATCCATCCGTCATAGATGCGATGACCCGTGCGATCTAAGAATTTCTTGCGATAAGCAGAATTCTGGTACAATGTTGCACGAATACCTTCAATCAGTTTGCTTCTAATCGGTGGCATGCGCTTGATGATAGGAACCCATAACACTTCTTTCCTGATTTCACGCAGCAATGCGCCTTGCTTGCCAATAGCTAAACCCGGTTTATCGGCATGAACAATGACACGCGAGCGTTCCGGATCGAAAATAATTTCGTCAACGCCCGCTTCTGCTGGAATCATCTCGCGTATTTTCTGTTCCGCTTTTTCCTGTGCGAGTGTGATGCTCGGATCCGGTCGCAATTCAACACGTTTCTTAAATTCGTCAACAAGCTTTTTTATTTCTCCTTTATTATCTAGAAAGAAGTCTGCGTCTTTCGTGTACAACACGATGTTTGCCGCTTCAAAACCTGCTTCGCTGATCAAATTGGGCGGAAGCATTTTTACAATTTCTTTTAATATATCCATAGTAACCCAAAGAGAATGCTTATTTTACTTCTATTGACGCGTTAATCTCTTTTCCAAACACACGTTCAACTCCATTGCGTGTGATTTTAATGACGTCAATGCCATTGCCGCTTGCTGAATCACGCTGCAATGCAGAGTTTACTGATTTAATCGCTAAACGAATGCCTTCATCTGCGGACATGTCTTTTTGATAATGTGATTCTAATACACCATAAGCGATAACGCTTCCCGAACCGCTGGACGTGAAATCATCAACAACCGAAACGCTTCCGTCTGGGTATAAATCATAAAGATGAACGCCTTCTGCGTCTTTGCCGCCAAGCAGAAAATGTGCAATACCCGGGAACGGTGAATATTGTCGAAGATTTGAATAAAGAAACCCGCCCAGCATATTTGCAGTCTCTTTCATCGTTGGCGGTCGTCCGGTGCGGATCGCCTTGAGCTTTGTTTCCGCTTTGATAAGTTTCAGCATTAACTGAGCATCTGAAACTGAACCAGCAATAGTGACTGCAGTGTTATCATTAACAATATGAACTTTCTGAGCTTTTTTATCAACGATAAGCGTGCCTGCTGTTGCTCGTCGGTCTGCCGCAAGAATAACAGCATCTTTGCACAATAAGCCTACAGTCGTTGTACCTTTTTTTAATTCCATTTAGATCACACGAGAACTAATCTCTAACATCCATTAAAACGGAAAGTATTTATAAGCTTTGCGGTGGGAGTTTTTATTACTAGTGAGTTGTAGTTATAGAAACATTTAAATAGCATTTCAAGACAATTGAGGTTGATTGAGGGAGATTCACCATGGTACGAGCATCACGACATAATATTTTAGGCGGTCTAGCAGCATTAGTTGTAGCAGCATGCAGCGGCAGTGACAGCAATCGAATAGTACAAACACCTGTCCCGACACCTGCTCCGACAGCTCCGGCGCCCACACCAACTCCGACGCCAACTCCTAATCCACCTTCAACACCCGCACCTGTTCCTCGCGCACCTCCCGTGCATGGATACACCGCAGGAATCGGCGATACACATGTTGTTGTTGAAGATTACAACGCAGACCAATTACTCTCCGTTGATATCCAGACAGGAACATCAACAATTCTTGTTGATCCATACCAGAACTTTCGCACATCAACACAAGGAAATGTATATTACTTTGTTCAGGGCGTCAACGGAAGTAATGTATTTTTGTCACGAAACACACAGTCAGGCCAGCAATCGAACAGCGACGTTGTGATATTGGCTAAAGACGGAACCATCGTTGTGGACACAAATACGCCAACGGCACAAGAGTATATTGACAGCGTGCTTGATAATGGCACTGTTCTCATGAATATCTACAATCCACAAACATTTAGTACACAATTTGGAATTCTTGACCCGCAGACGCAAGCAATGCAAAATATATTTCCGGATAACACAAACAATCCAGCTGCACGCCGGGCATTTCATCATGGCGAGCGCGGCGATCACGTGTTTCTCTTTACAGAAGAGGGCACCACATTCTCTGCTCACGAAGTTAATCGAAGAAATGGAAACGAACGATTGCTCACAACTATTGACAGCACAGTAACACCATTTAGTCATTTTGACGTGATCGACAGAGATGTCGTTGTGTTCTTTAGATATCAATCAAATGGTGAACTCGTATTCCGACATCAAGGCACCGACACAGTCTTCCAAGTCCCGAATGTTGGATTAGATTATGACGCACTTGCTTCGATGATGACGCCATTTGGTCAGCTTCGCGTTATTGTGCGTGAACAAGACTGGAGCACAAACACGACAAAACTTCTAGGAATGTTAACAGCATCTGGAACGACATCACCGTTTTATGACACCATTAACTTCAGCGCTTTTACAGGCTGGGAGCCGTTTGGCTATCGTGATAGTGTTGCGGACGCAGGTGACCGGCTCGTCGCCATCGAAGGTAATGGTCCAGACCCACTACCCCGCATATTATTTTATGACCGCTTTCGCAACAGAGTAGAAGATAGATTGACACCATTATTGCCGGCGAGCATAACTGAAATAGACGCACGCATGGAAAGTTACAAGGGAAAAGCACTGATTCAGGTTGAAGCACGAACATCAACCGGACGGAGTATTGACAAAGTTGTCATATTCGATGGCAATGATGTTATTGACCAATTCGGCGCATACAACGATGCGCGAATGGATAAATTAAGCCACGATGGCCGCTATGGTCTGATTGAAGCGACAACTCGATACATCACAGGATCAAGCTCGAATCCACAGCAGCACGCGCAAAGCGACTTGATTTTATGGGATCTGGAAACACAGACACAAACACCCATAAGTACAATTCTAGATGGGTCATTTGCAAGCGCATATGCGGATGACGGCCAGCGCATCGCTTATGCGACACAAGATCACCAAACACAACGCTCAGAAGTGTGGGTACACAATATCGCAACAGGCAGCAATGAGAAAGTCTATGAAGGCCGCAACATAGGATTTATCCCGCAATTCAAGAACGATAAGATTATCGTGCGGTCGTATGGTGCGCCCAACGAAGATATCTTGCTCGACCTGAGCCGACGCCATCTGACGACAAATCTCGCAGAAGCAACGGTCATCAGCGAGAATTAACTGAGATAGGCATTCAAATTATAATCTCGGTTATGAGACTCGCTTTCCGCGAGCCCGCGTAATATCGGCCCGTCATGCTGACAGTTCATCGCTGCAGCGACTTGTTCGCGCGCCTGCGGAGGCAATGCAGCGCCTGTTCGTGCGCTCGCTTCAAAAATGACTGCTTTCAACGTCTGAACGATCTGATGAGAATCATATTTTGCTTCTTTTTTTTCTGGCTGCACTGAATCCGCGTATTCTTTTTTTTCGATCGCGCTCGTGAGACTAAATATCGCCGCTGTCGTTTCGAATCTCTTATCCGGAATGATAAGCAGTTTATCCGATGCCAAAACTTTCGCATATCCGGGCTTCTCATAGCGTGCCCGCTGTCGTGCCGCCGTATCCGTAGGATCGTATTCAGTGGAGTGTGAATAGTCAGTAAATTTTTCGTCAGGTTTAACACGGCTTTTCACCGCAACCGAATCCGATAAAACTTTCTTCTCAGATTTATGTATCTCGTCGATTACTGTATCTAATGAGTGTGTATTCATGAGTAGAGAAACTAACCGCTGGCTTTTAATGCTTTCCGGTTGTTAAGACTATAGATTAAAAGTGTGATTACAAGTTCATATCGACGTCGCAATATACACAACATGTCCTGCTGTTTTCCCGCAGACAACACATTTCGCTCCTTTCGCAGGCTTCTCTTCCTCAAGCAGCGTTCCGCACACATGCGCCGTCGTCTCTTCTTTGAGCTTATCAGCGCACGATTTGCCAGAATCCGTCGAACACCAAGGTGCTTTCACAAAGCCGCGATGCTGCTTCAGTATCTTCTTGACATCAACAAGCGTCAAAGCATTCTTCGTATTATCTTTAAAATAAGCAGCGGCTTGATTCTTGATGAATGTGTCAATCTCACGCGACTGCGCTTCAATCTCCTTCTTCAAATCAGCAAGTGCCACGGTGATTTTTTTGCGGTCCGTGCGCCGTACAATCGTAACTTTCTTCGCCTCGACTTCTTTCGGGCCGATTTCAATACGCAATGGAACACCTTTCATCTCCCAGATGTTATACTTTTCACCCGGCGACATATGTTCGCGCGCATCAAACTGAACACGATAGCCTGCAGACATATCGCTGAGCATCTCTTTTACGTTGTGTCCATACGCAATAGTCTCTTTCATTTCCTTCAGCTTGTCAGAAAATACAATAGGGATAATAACAACCTGTAATGGCGCAATATTCATCGGCAGCACAAGACCTTTATCGTCGCCA